>TARA_B110000008_G_scaffold1836_1_pt1 | contig 17066 bp, 16 predicted proteins | sample TARA_B110000008 | Tara Oceans TARA_B110000008 (sample SAMEA4396496) | marine metagenome | biome: Westerlies Biome; feature: [DCM] deep chlorophyll maximum layer (ENVO:01000326); material: water (ENVO:00002006), including particulate matter (ENVO:01000060) such as... | depth 40 m
TTCAAATACGAAGATGACTATGTATTAAAAGATTTTTCTCTTAAAGTTCCCAAAGGAACTTCAGTAGCCTTAGTAGGACAATCTGGAAGTGGGAAATCTACTTTAGCTAATTTAGTAACTCGTTTTTATGATGTAAATGAGGGTAGTATCTCTTTAGATGGAAACAATGTAAAAGATCTATCAAAAAAATCACTATTAGGACTAATGGGTATCGTAACTCAAGATTCTATTTTATTTAATGATACTGTATCTGAAAATATTAAACTTGGAAAGCAAGATGCTTCAGCTAAAGAAATTAGAAATGCTGCGGACATAGCCAATGCTCATGAATTTATTAAAGAACTTCCAAAACAATACGAAACTAATATTGGAGATGGAGGAAATAAATTATCTGGAGGTCAAAAACAACGTTTATCAATTGCCAGAGCAGTTTTAAAAAATCCTCCAATTATGATTTTAGATGAAGCAACTTCTGCATTAGATACAGAATCTGAACAGTTGGTACAAACAGCTCTAGAAAAAATGATGAAAAATAGAACATCATTAGTTATTGCACATAGATTATCTACCATTCAAAACGCTGATAATATAGTTGTATTGAGAAAAGGGGTAATAATAGAGCAAGGAAAACATGATGAATTATTGGCTAAAAAAGGAGAATACTTTAAGCTAGTTACTATGCAAACGCTTCACTAATGATTTTAGAACAAATCATTTTTACACTGTTATTCAAATGGAAATATTGGATCGCAATTCTTCATTCTAAATTTCTAAAAAAAAGTAAAAAAAGTGTATTAACATCAATTACCTATGTAGCAAGAGCAGCTGATAAGGATTGGATATTTGGAGCAAAAGTGAGAAGACTTGCAAAATTCTCCGGTTTAGACAGCAACACTTATTTTCATAATCGATTACGTGATTTACCAGATACTGATGGATATTTTTTTGTATTTCATCAATACTTTTATAGAGCAATGCGTCATAATCCAAAAATTTTAAATCGAAAAAATATTGTGATGTTTACCCATCCTAACTGGACCTTTTCTTTTTCAGAAAGTCATGTAATCTGGTGTTTAAAAAAAGCTGATAAAGTTATTTGTTTAAATTCTAAAGTTCAAAGAGAACTTATAGCTGCTGGATTAGATGCTAAAAAAACCGAATTAATTCACATCGCCTCAGACCCTGATTTCTTTTACAAACATGAAAGAAAAACAGGTGCTGTTGGTTTTTGTAGTGCATTTGGAGAACGTAAAAATCCTGAGATGATTTATCATTTGGTGAAAAATATGCCTGAAAGAAAATTTTATCTGATAGGTAGGTATTGGGAGCATTATAAAAAGTACGATGAAATGAAAAACATGGCAAACTTTAACTATTACAATAATGAACCCTACGATACATACCCTAATTTATACAATAAAATAGATATATTTATTTCTCCATCTACATTGGAAGGTGGCCCTGTTCCTGTTTTGGAAGCTATGCTGTCTAATTGTTTCCCTATAGCCTCAAAAACAGGATTTTGCCCTGATATAATTTCGGATGGCAAGAATGGATTTTTATTTGATATTGATGCGGATTATACAGAAGTAATACGACTTATTAAATTGGCAGACTCTAAGACTATAGATGTAAGACAAACTGCTTTGGAACATTCCTGGAAAAACTGCTCCCAAAAAATTGATACGTTATTTCAAAAGTAGATTACACAATTTTTAAACCAAGCTCCTCCCCTTTTTGAAGCATATAATCAAAAGAAGCCTTGTAATTATTAGGAATTTCACCCTCTAAAATAGCTTCTTTAATGGCCTCTTTTAATTGACCAATTTCGCGACAAGGCTGTAAGTTGAAAGTTTTCATGATCTCCTCTCCACTAATAGGTGGTTGAAAATTTCGAATATGATCTCTTTCTTCTACCTCTTTTATTTTTTCGCGCACATTTTGAAAATTTTTATGATAGCGCTCAAATTTTTTTGGATTTTTTGTAGTAATATCAGCTTCACATAGTGTCATTAGTGCGTCTATATCATTACCCGCATCAAAAATTAATCTTCTAACAGCAGAGTCTGTAACTTCTGTTGCCAATACAATAGGTCTAGAACTTAACAACACCAATTTCTGCACAAACTTCATTTTTGAATTTAATGGCATTTTTAAACGTTTAAACAACTTATAAACCATTTTAGAACCAACAAACTCGTGTGCATGGAAAGTCCATCCTACTTTCTTATCAAATCTTTTGGTCGATGATTTACCAATATCATGAAGCAAGGCAGCCCATCTTAACCAAGTATCCTCTGTAGCTTTTGAAATATTATCAACAACTTCTAAGGTGTGATAGAAATTATCTTTATGTTTTTGTCCCTCTACTTCTTCAACGCCTTTTAAAGCAATTAATTCTGGAAGAATCATTTCCAATAAATTTGTTTTTTCTAATAGTAAAAAACCTATGGAAGGTTTTGTAGCATCAATTATTTTATTTAATTCTACAACGATACGTTCCTTTGTAATAATAGCTAAACGAGATGCATTTTTTGTAATAGCTAATAAAGAGTTCTCCTGAATTTTAAAATTTAATTGAGTAGCAAATCTAATAGCACGAATCATACGAAGCGGATCATCAGAATAGGTAATGTCTGGATTTAAAGGTGTTTTAATAATTCCTTTTTCTAAATCCTTTAAACCATCAAAAGGATCTAACAAGGTTCCATAATCATCTTTGTGTAAACTTATTGCTAAAGCATTGATTGTAAAATCTCTTCTATTTTGATCATCCTCTAAAGTTCCTTCAGAAACTTCTGGATTTCTACTATCTTTAGCATAAGATTCTTTTCTAGCCCCCACAAATTCAAGCTCCATATTTTTATAGACCAACATGGCTGTACCATATGTTTTAAATACTTGAACTTTTGGTTTATTTGGTAATAAATAGGCCACTTTTTTTGCCAGAGCTATGCCATTTCCAACAGTTACAATATCTATATCTTTAGCGGCTCCTCTTTGTAAAATGTAATCACGCACAAATCCTCCAATAACATAACTCTTTACCTCTAAAATCTCGGAAGCCCTGGTTATAATAGAGAAGATATCACTTTTAATAGCTTCTTTGTAGTTTTGATTTTGCATGAATTAAGCTCTTATTACTTCAATATCATTTCCAACTAATTTTAAAATTGTTGAAGATTTATATGTAATTTTATCTTGCTCCAAATTTACTATATAATCTACGCCCTCCAAAATTGGTGGACTTATTTCTGAAAATGATTTTGGAGTAGATTCTCCGCTTATATTGGCTGAAGTTGAAATAATTGGTTTTCCAAGTTTATTGATGATATCTAAACAATAGTCATGGGATGGAATTCTAATGGCTATGGTATTATCTAAAGCTATGGCATTAGCCGCTAATCCTTTTGGATAGCTATATATGATAGTAGTAGGTTTCTTTGCTGTTGAGATTATATCAATAGCTTTTTGTGGTACAGCATCTACATAAGTATGCAACATCTCTATAGAACTTACTAAAACCACTAAACTTTTACTTTCTTCTCTGTTTTTTAACTTAAAAATTTTAGCAACTGCATCAATGCTTGTAGCATCGCAACCTAAACCCCATACCGTATCGGTAGGATATAAAATAGTTTTTCCTAAGGATAATGTGCGGACAACATTTGAAGTATCTTGATACATAAACTATTTTCTCTTTTTGGCAACTGTCGCAAATTGCATATAAAAAATATCTAACTGGCTGAATAAGAATAAGAGGTTAAATATCAGTGCAAATGGAAAAAAAGCAAACGATTTGGTCATATTTACTCCTTTCATTTTTTGTACAGAATATCCGTTTTCTTCAAATAATCTTCGAATACTTTTTTTTGTAAAAAAGCGAAAATGTGTGATGTCTAAAATTCTATCATCTGTGTATTTCCAATCTCTGTGAAAAAGAACTTTGAATAAATTTTTAGCATATCTAACATTGGGAATTGAGGATACAAAAACACCTTCGTCTTTTAATTTACTTTTCAATTTTTGAATATCATCCCACGGTTCTAATAAATGTTCTATGACATCATTCATGATAATGACATCAAAATAATTATCAGGAAGTTCACCAACTTTTTCATCAATAGTGCCTTTTAATACTTTAAATAATTTTTCTGTAGCACTTTTTGCTGAAATATCATTTGGTTCTATTGCCCAAGTCTCTACTCCTTCTTTAATTAATTGTGCAGAGAATTTTCCTTCTCCACATCCAACTTCCAAAATTTTTGAAGCATTTACCGGAATAAACTGCAACATTTCAGATCTTACATTACCATAATAAACTCTATTCTTAGTCATTTTGTTATTTATTAAAATTCATAGAATTTTTACTGAGCCATGTCCTGTTTTTTAAACAATGACTATAATAGTTTATAATTCTTGTAAACAAATATACATTTAATCGCATTTTAGGAATGAAAAATAATAGAGCCCCTAAAATGGCCAATAATAATTTAAAAAAGGTGTTGACTTTAAATAAAATAAGATGAGATAAAATTCTTTCTACTCCTTTAAAATGATTTTGAATGTAAATATGCTTTGATATTTGAACCTCAGTTTTTGTAATTGCTGACGTTTTTATGTTTAATCGTGAAGCACCTCCATGATTGTGAATGATTTCCATAGATTTTAAAACAACTACTTTACCATTAGATTTTTGAACTTTTTTACTCAGATCCATGTCTTCATAATACATCCAGTAATCTTCATTCCAACCATTAATTTGTGCAAACCACTCTTTACTAATAAACACCAGAGAACCCGATACCCAATCTGTATACAAAACTTGATTATTTGATTCGGGTAGTTTTTTTCTAAATAATTTATAAATTGCACGAGTAAGTCCGAATAGCGTTACCAAATTTGGAAAAATTCTGTTACTTTTTTCATAACCTCCTGTTTTTTTCTTTTGAAGACAAGAAGTGACTCCTACATTTCTATTAAGTTTAGCAAAACTTAATATTTCCTCTAAAGCTTTACCATTAACTAAGGTGTCTGGATTTAAGAATAAAAAATAATCACCTATTGCTTTGGAAGCTCCAAAATTACATCCATTAGCAAATCCGTTATTTCCAGAATTTAAAAAAAATTGAACACTTGAAAACTCTTTGGTAAATTTCTCTAAATTACCATCATCAGAATAATTATCAACCACAATTGTTTCATAAACAAAAGATAAATCATTCAAATTCTTGAGAGAATTCAAACAATTTCTGAGATGTTTCCAACTTTTATAATTGACAATAATGATGGAAATATCGATCTTATTTGTCGAGCTTATCATTTCATTTATGCTTCTGTTTCAGATTCCAAAGTTTTATATACCTTACTAGAACTCCGTAGGATAGAGCAAATGAAATAATAAAACCATAGAAGCCATCTAATATACCTAGTTTTATAAAATAGTGTTTTATAAAACGAGCCAGAGGTTTGATAATGATATGAAATGGTGTAATCATTATTCCTTTATCAAATAATTCTTGTGCTTTTAATTCTGAATGTTGATTCAGTTTTTGGATGTATCTATCAAAACTGATATAAGAATAATGCAAGATTCTATTTTTTAAAACACCTAATTTACCATTAGCTTTAATTTTCTCATGAACCATCCCTTCATATTTGCAATATTTTCTATTGAACACCCTGATTAATTTATCATTTTGTGTTCCAGTATATCGCATTTTCTTTTCTTTGAAGAAAAAGGTTCTGTAAATATAAAATCCAACAAAATCATTCGGATTTTCTACTGCTTCTTTTATTTCTTGTCGAAGCTCTTTGGTAAGGACCTCATCAGCATCAATCCAAACTATCCAGTCATTGGATGCCTGATTTATTGCATAGTTTTTTTGTTTAGAAAAATCATCAAATTTTCTTTGAAGTAAGTTTGCATTTGACTGTTTTACTATCTTAACAGTATCATCAGAGCTAAAGGAATCAATAACAATAACTTCATCAGCAAACTCTGCTGATTTTAAAGAGTTTTTAATGCGTTCTTGCTCATTATATGAAGGAATAATTGCTGTTATCTTTGTCATAAACTTAAAATATTACACTGCCACATCGTATTCACGGAGTGCATCGTTTAGGGAAGTCTTTTTATTTGTGCTTTCTTTTCTTTTTCCAATAATTAATGCACATGGAACTTGATACACTCCTGCAGAGAATTTTTTTGAATAGCTTCCAGGAATCACAACACTTCTCTCCGGCACCTTGCCTTTCATTTCAATAGGTTTATCTCCTGTTACATCAATAATTTTTGTACTCATTGTTAGGACAACATTAGCTCCTAATACCGCTTCTTTACAAACCCTTACCCCTTCTACTACAATAGAACGAGAACCAATAAATGCACCATCTTCAATAATTACTGGAGCAGCCTGTAAAGGCTCCAAAACACCACCTATTCCAACACCACCAGACAAATGAACATTTTTCCCTATCTGAGCACAACTTCCAACTGTTGCCCAAGTATCTACCATGGTACCTTCATCAACATAAGCCCCAATATTGACATAACTTGGCATTAAAATAGTTCCTGAGGAAATATAAGAACCGTATCTAGCAATAGCATTAGGAACTACTCTTATTCCTTTTTCTTTAAAATTTTTTTTTAAAGGTATCTTGTCATGATATTCAAATATTCCCACTTCTAAAGTTTCCATCTTTTGAATAGGGAAGTATAAAACAACTGCTTTTTTAATCCACTCATTCACAAGCCATTCTCCTTCTATTGGTTCTGCAACTCTCAGAGTTCCTTCATCTAGTAAATCAATAACTTTTCTTATTCCCTTTATTGTATTTTCTTCTTTTAATAGAGCTCTGTTTAACCAAGCATTTTCTATTGTTTCCTGTAACGATTTCATTAAATTAATAATTTCAAATATGATTAAATTTATCAGTTAAAACTGATTATAAAGATAATACACTATCCCACTCTTTATTGCGAAGATACATTTTTTAAACAAAAAATTTTATCATGTTTAAAATCGTTATTTTTGCATTAAAGAATGAACAATGGGAAGAATTTTAGCAATTGACTTTGGAAAAAAAAAAACAGGTATTGCCGTGACAGATGAACTACAAATAATTGCTTCAGGACTAACAACTATTGATACTAAAAATTTGTTATACTTTGTCAAAGATTACACTTCAAAAGAATCTGTTGAATTAATTATTATAGGAAAACCGAAACAGATGAATAATACACTTAGTGAAAACGAAAAGTATATAATCCCATTTTTAAAATCTTTAGAAAAATCCATACCAACTATTCCTATCATTCGTATAGATGAACGATTTACATCTAAAATAGCTTTTCAAACAATGATTGATAGTGGATTAAACAAAAAAAAACGAAGAAACAAAGGTTTAGTTGACAAGATTAGTGCTACAATTATTCTTCAATCTTATTTATACAGTAAATAAGTTTTCTAAATATTCCTTTCTTCGTACTTTTGAAAAAATTATTAGAATTTTTAATCATTTATGATTTTACCAATTGTAGCCTACGGAGATCCTGTTTTAAGAAAAGTTGCAAAAGAAATTAGTCCAGACTATCCAAAACTAGCTGAACTAATTGCCAATATGAAACAAACAATGTACAATGCTAACGGTGTAGGTCTAGCAGCCCCTCAAATTGGAAAATCTGTCCGTATTTTTGTGATTGATGCTACACCCTTTGCTGAAGATGACGAATTAACCGAACTAGAAAGAGAACAATTAAAAGACTTTAAACATGTATTTATTAACCCTACCATTACAAATGAAGAAGGTCATGAATGGTCTTTTGCTGAAGGATGCCTTAGTATTCCTGATATAAGAGAGGATGTTTTTAGGCTAGATACTGTAAGTTTTGAATATTTAGATGAAAATTTTAAAAAACATTCTAAAAAATTAAATGGTTTAGCTGCTCGTGTTTTCCAGCATGAATACGATCATTTAGAAGGAGTTTTGTTTACAGATAAACTTTCCTCATTGAAGAAGAGAATCTTAAAAAAGAAATTAGAAAAAATATCATTAGGGAAAATAGAATCTAGTTATAGAATGCGATTCCCTAAAATAAAAATTTAAAAAATGGAGTTTAGTAAAATCATTTCAATTGCAGGAAAACCAGGTTTATTTCAGGCAATTTCTCAAACAAAATCTGGATTTATTGTAGAATCATTAATAAATAAAAAAAGATTCCCTATTCCATCTTCAAATAACGTTAGTTTGTTAGAAAACATTGCTATTTATACCTACGAAAAAGAAGTTCCTCTTCTATCAGTTTTTAAAATAATGTATCAGAAATCAGAGGGTAAAAAAGTAATTAATCATAAAGAAAGTGGTCGGAAATTAGAAACTTTTTTTTCTGAAATTTTACCAGATTATGACCAAGAACGAGTTTATACCTCAAACATCAAAAAAATCATCCAATGGTATAACTTATTAGTAATTATAGGCCTAGATTTTTCAATTATTGAAGTATCAAAAGAAAACGCAGAACAAGTTTAAATGAATTCTAGAAAACAGCAATTAGAGGCTTTTAATCGTTTGTTAGATATCATGGATGAACTTCGAGAAAAGTGTCCCTGGGATAAAAAGCAAACCTTAGAATCTTTACGTTATCTTACTATTGAGGAAACCTACGAACTTGCAGATGCTATATTAGAGAATAATCTTGAAGAAATAAAAAATGAATTAGGCGATTTATTATTACACTTAGCTTTTTACGCAAAAATTTGCTCTGAAAAAAAAGTATTTGATATTGGCGATGTTGCCAATAGCATTTCAGATAAGCTAATTGATCGGCACCCTCATATTTATGGTAATATTATTGTTAAAAATGAAAAAGAAGTAAAACAAAATTGGGAAAAATTAAAACTTAAAGAAGGTAAAAAATCAGTTTTAGAAGGCGTACCTAAAAGTTTACCTGCAGTTGTAAAAGCTAATAGAATTCAAGATAAAGTAGCTGGTATTGGTTTTGATTGGGAGAAACCTCATCAAGTTTGGGAAAAAGTTCAGGAAGAAATAACTGAACTTAATGAGGAAATAAAGAAAGGAAATACAAAAAATATAGAAGTTGAATTTGGTGATGTATTGTTTTCTATGATAAATTATGCTCGATTTATTAATGTCAATCCTGAAAATGCTTTGGAAAAAACAAATAAAAAGTTTATCAATCGTTTTAAATATTTAGAACAAGCTGCAAAAAGAAAAGGAAAGGAATTATCAAACATGTCTTTAGTAGAAATGGATGTATTTTGGAATGAATCTAAGAAATTATTCAAATAAATGAATATTTTATTTGTAATAAAAGGAAATGAGTCTATTGCTTCACAAATAGCCCAAATAGAGTTAGTTGCTGGACTTCACAAAAAAGGTATTTCAATTCTTTTGATTGGTAATTTTTCTAAAGAAGTTGAAGTATATTTAATCAAGCTAAAAATTAACTACATAAAAAAATTTCCTCAAAGTAAAATTGATAATAAATACATCAAACACTTTAAAAAACTAATCACAGAGCATCAAATAGATTTGGTTCACTTTGTTGATGGAAAATCTGCTAGAAGTGGATTAATCGCTTTAAAAAATACATCCGTAAAATCAGTTATCTATTTTGGATCAGCTAGTTTACACTGGTATGACCCAAGTTCTTATTTAACATATCTTAACCCAAACATAGATGCAATTATTTGCAATAGTAAATTTGTCTATAATCATGTTAGAAAACAACTTTTTAAAAAACAAAAAAAGAAAGCTGTTCAAATTTACAAAGGATACAACCCTGCTTGGTTTGAAAATAACCCTACTAAAAATTTAACAAAATTTGGAATTCCAAAAGATGCAATCGTTGTTTGTTTAATTGGAAATCATAGAAAGATAAAAGGGACAAAATACTTTCTTAAATCTTCCTATTATATAGAAAGTGAGGAAAACATTCATTACATCTTAATTGGTGAAAACACAAATAATTCTTTGTTTAAAAATATCATATCAAAAAGCCCGATTGCACATAAATTTCACCTTTTAGGGCACAGAAACGATGTAATTTCAATTTTAAAAAGTATTGACATCTATGTTCAAACTTCTCTTGAAGAAGGTTTCGGTAGAGCAATTAGTGAAGCTATGTCTGTTGGAAAACCAATTGTTATGACAGATGCGGGTGGTTGTACTGAATTAATCAATAAAAATTGCGGAATCATTACTCCTGTTAAAAACCCACAGGCAATTGGAAAAGCAGTTTCTAAACTAGTTAATGACAAACAATTAAGAATCCAAATGGGAATAAATGCTAAGAAGCGAATTGAAACCTTATATCATATTGATGATACTATAGATAATACATTGGAACTATATAATAAGATACTAAGTGAAAAAAATAATTTATTTTAAATTAATTTTTTTGAGTTCTTTACTTTCTGTTTTGTTAAGGCTAAATCAATTACTTGATGCATTTCAGTTACATAATGAAATTTTAATCCTTTTAAATAACTTTCTTTGATTTCAGCGATATCTTTTTCATTGTCTTTACACAACATGATTTCTTTAATATTTGCTCTTTTAGCAGCAAGGATTTTTTCTTTGATTCCCCCTACTGGCAATACCTTACCCCGAAGCGTAATTTCACCAGTCATGGCCAATTTACTTTTCACTTTGCGTTGAGTAAACACAGATACCAAGGATGTTAACATGGTAACTCCTGCGCTTGGACCATCTTTTGGCGTAGCTCCTTCAGGAACATGAATATGAACATTATACTTCTCAATAATTTCAGGGTTTACTCCAAAATTGGATGCATTTGCTTTTATGTATTCCATTGCAATTGTAGCAGATTCTTTCATCACCTTACCTAAATTTCCAGTAATAGTTAACGTTCCTTTTCCTTTAGACAAAATAGATTCGATAAATAAAATATCTCCACCAACACTGGTCCATGCCAAACCTGTAACTACTCCTGCAACATCATTATTCTCATATTTATCTCGTTCTAATTTAGGAGCTCCCAAAATAGTTTTTAAATCTTCATTAATAATTTTAACATTATACTCCTCCTCTAAAACAATTGATTTAGCAGCAAAACGAACTACTTTAGCAATTTGTTTTTCTAAACCACGAACTCCTGATTCTCTTGTATATCCCTCTATAATTTTTTCAATCTGAGCTTTATCTATTGTGATTTCTTTTGATGTTAATCCATGTTCTTTTATTTGCTTTGGAAGTAAATGTCTTTTGGCAATTTCAGTTTTTTCTTCAATTGTATAGCCGGTAACATTAATGATCTCCATTCTATCTCGCAATGCCCAGGGGATCTCTCCTAAATTGTTTGCTGTAGCAATAAATAATACTTTCGAAAGATCAAAACCTACTTCCAGGTAATTGTCATAAAATTGAGTGTTTTGTTCTGGGTCTAATACCTCTAACATTGCTGAAGATGGGTCACCTTGATGACTTTGACCCAATTTATCTATTTCATCTAAAACAAAAACCGGATTTGATGTCCCCGCTTTCTTTAAATTTTGAATTAAACGACCCGGCATTGCACCAATATATGTTTTTCGATGTCCTCTAATTTCTGCTTCATCTCGTAAACCACCTAAAGATATTCTAACATATTTACGGCCTAATGATTCTGCAACTGATTTTCCGAGTGATGTTTTACCAACACCTGGAGGACCATACAAACAGATGATAGGAGATTTCATATCACCCCTTAACTTTAAAACTGCCAAATGTTCTATGATTCGTTCTTTAACTTTTTCAAGACCAAAGTGATCTCTGTCTAAAATTTTGACTGCGGCTTTTAAATCAAATTTATCTTCAGAAAATTCTCCCCAAGGTAATTCCAACATCAATTCTAAATAATTACGTTGAACACCATATTCTGCCATCTGAGGATTCATCCTTCTCAATCTTGCTAGTTCCTTTCCAAAAGTTTCTCCAACTTCCTTTGTCCATTTTTTAGATTTTGCTTGAATACGCATTTCATCTAACTCAGCATCATTGTTAACACCACCAAGTTCTTCTTGAATAGTTTTTAATTGTTGATTTAAATAATATTCTCTTTGCTGCTGGTCTAAATCTGAACGGGTTTTAGATTGAATATCATTACGAAGTTGTAATTTCTGTAATTCTTTATTAAGATTTTTAAGAGTCAGTAATGCGCGTTCTTTTAGATTGTCTTTTTCTAAAACAACTTGTTTTTTCATCACACTTAGCTCCATATTAGATGAAATAAAATTCACCAAAAAAGAATCACTTTTAATATTTTTAATAGCAAAAGAGGCCTCAGAAGGCAACATTGGGTTTTCCTTAATAACCTCTAATGCTTGCTCTTTTATAGATTCTATAATAGCTCCAAATTCTTTTGGTTCCTCAACATTTTTATCCTCATTAGCTTCTTGAACTTTTGCTTTTAAATAGGGCTTATCTTGAATTAATTCATTAATTTGAAAACGCTTCTTACCTTGAATAATAACAGTTGTATTACCATCAGGCATTTTCAAAACCCTTAAAATTTGAGCTACAACACCAGTTTTATATATATCCTCAAATGATGGATCTTCAACATCTTCATCTCTTTGTGCGACAACACCAATTATTTTATCCTCTTTATTAGCATCATTAATTAACTGAATAGATTTATCTCTTCCTGCAGTAATTGGAATTACAACACCGGGAAATAAAACTGTATTTCTTAAGGGTAATATTGAGAGAATTTCAGGAACATCCTCTTTATTAATTATCTCTTCATCCTCTGGTGTCATTAATGGTATTAATTCCGAATCTTCATTTAATATATTGGAAAGAGACAAACTGTCTAATGTTACTATTTTTGATTTACTCATTGGTTACTTTATCTGTCATTATGACATTAAATTATATTTAAAAAATTAAATGCAAAGATTATAATTTGCCTCAAACAACTGAAAAACAATTACATACGAAAATTTGATATAATTATTTTAAATTATTAATTCAATTGTTGTGCCAATAATTCGAGATAATTTAAAAGCAGAAAAAAATTAGTAGTTTCTGAATTTAGATGTTTCTTCAAAAATATATTGAAGTATATTTTTATCTTCTTTTGAAAAAAACATTGATCTTCTTTTCATCACAACTGAGGCAACTTCAACAACTTTTTTTAATTGATAGTTTTTATAACCAGATGCGCCACCCCAACTAAAAGAGGGAATAAAATTTCTTGGATAACCACTTCCGAATATATTAGTACTAACACCTATAACTGTTCCAGTATTAAACATCGTATTAATACCACATTTAGAATGATCTCCCATTATCAATCCACAAAATTGAAGGCCTGTATTTGTAAATCTTTCTTCTTGATAATTCCACAGTTTTACCTCCGCATAATTATTTTTTAAATTGGAAGTATTAGAATCTGCACCAATATTGCACCATTCACCCAACACAGAGTTTCCAAGAAACCCCTCATGACCTTTACTAGAATAACCAAATAACACAGAATTATTAATCTCTCCTCCTACTTTACAAAAAGGACCAACGGTAGTTGCACCATAAACCTTAGTCCCCATTTTTAAAATAGAGTTCTCTCCTAAAGTAAATGGTCCTCTAACCAAACTACCTTCCATAATTTCTGAATCTTTACCAATATATATGGGTCCTTTAGATGCATTTAACGATGAGTAAGAAATCGTAGCTCCTTCTTCTATAAAAATATTTTTTTTATTTATTACTTGAACACCTTTAGGAATCGGCGCAGAGGTTCTTCCTTTGGTAATAAAATTAAAATCATCTTCAATTGCTTTGTCATTTAATGAAAAGATATCCCATGTGTTTTTAATTTGTAAAACATCTTCAGTAAACTCTATTTGATTATACGATGTAAAGTCTACATTTTCCTGAGTATTAGTTGTGAAAAATGCAATTACTTCTTCGCCTTTAAAAATAGCTTGGTTTTCTGACAAATTACTTATCTGTTCCACCAAACTTTTAGTTGGTAAAAAAGAAGCATTGATTAATACATTTTCTTCTTGCTCTACCATTGGGTATTTAGCTTCTAAATATTCTTCTGTAATGGTTGTTGAGGTAGACCCTAGGTATTTTTCCCACTTTTCTCTAATGCTTAAAATTCCAATACGAATATCAGCTACCGGTCTTGTGTAGGTAAAAGGAAGAAGTGAGTTTCTAACACTACCATCAAAAAGTATATAATTCATGTTTTTTAGCTTATAAAGTATATCAGATTACAAACTTAACTTAAAAAAGGCACAAAAAAAACCGATTGTTTTCACAATCGGATTGTTTTTATTTTATAAAATTTAATTTTTAATGAATTTTTGTGCTCCAACTTTAGCATCTGTAGATACTCTAATTATATATATCCCTTTAGCGATTTTTTGAACATCTATAGATGCGTCATTAGATGATATTGTTTTTGATGCAACTAATCTGCCTGTATAATCAAAAACACCAACCTCTGCCTTATGAGTACCAGTTGGTAGTTGAATATTTAATTCATCTAATACTGGATTTGGATACATCTCAAAACTTAATAATTTGTTTTCGGAAACTCCCAAAGTTACACTAAGTGTAGTGAAGCCTCTATTTCCTCCATGATATCCATAAGATGATGAGGTTCCTTTAGCATAGATTACTGATAGTGAACCTGCTGAAGCATTAAAAACATAATCATTAGAATCTCCAGTATTGTTGGCTCTTGTTGCAACAATAGTTCTTGTGCCACTTGAAACAAAATTAGAAACTAACATCCAATCTTGACTAGAATCTGCGCTAGGTAATGCATTTCCACTAGAGTATGCATCAATGATTGAAGTTCCATTAGTTCTAAAAACATCTGCACCTTGCATATTTTGATTACCAAATCCTATAGCAAACCAAACATTAGATGGACCAGTCAGTGTTAATGTAGTTAAATCAGTATCATCACTAATTTCAATATTTGCTGACAATCCAGAGAGCAAAGTTTGTGTACCTGTAGAATAGGTTTGAGAAAAACTTACAAATGCACTTATTAAAAAAATAAAGAGTATTGTTTTTTTCATATTTTTATTGTTTTAAGAGTTGAATTATTTTATTTTTTCCTGTTATTTTTGCATAATCTAGGGCTGTATTTCCACGATTATCTTTTATGTTTGGATTTGCTTTATACTTCATTAAAAGCTCAATAATTTCTAGTTGACTAAAAATCACAGCAAAATGTAATGCTGAAGAATTATTTTGGTCTGTTAAATTAGGGTTAGCATTATTTTCTAAAAGTAATTTTACCAAATAACTGTTTTTTTTAACAGTAGCAGCCATTAAAGGTGTACCATAGCCGCTTTTTGAATTGATGTCTTTTACATTTTGTATCAAATAAGCAGCTACATCATTATTACCATAATAACAAGCTAATGTGAGAGCAGAATAGCCTTCTTTGCTAGTTTTATTTATGATATTTATATCATTATTCACTAATTCCTTTAGTTCAAATAATGATCCATTTCTAGCTACATCATAAACTGAAGCTTTTTGTGCCCTTACTTTTGAAAAGGAAAATAAAATTAAAAGAATAAGAAAAAAAGTGTTTTTAAAAATCAATATAAAAGTGTTTATATATGTGTACCTGTTGTAAATATAATTAAAATACTTCAATTAATATTTACCATACTTTGATTGTAAAATTCTAATAATTTTTCTATAAAGATTCACGCATTGAGGTGAAATTGTTTAAAAAAAACCGCTAAGGCACAGTAATAACTAGTTTAAATCTATCCAACTGTTTTTTAAAGAGCTACAATTTTTATGATTTAATAGAAGTTTATACACTATTAAATTTATAGATTTAAGTATCACTTTAGGTTTTATTTAACATCTAATTTTATCCTTAAAGTTAAATTTGTCCAAAAAAATCAAATAAGTGGAGAATTATTAAATATTCAGTTTTAACACCTCTTAACTATTTAATCAGTAACAAAAAAAGCAACCAATATTGGTTGCTTTTTTTGTTACTTCAGTTTTCGTACTTATTTACTTAAATACATCTTACGTTTAGAATATAAATTATAGAATTCATCGTCTTTTAAACTGTCAATAAACAAGATACTTTCTCCTGTACTTTTCATTTCAGGTCCTAATGTCTTATCTACATTTGGGAACTTATTAAATGAAAATACTGGCTGTTTTATTGCGTACCCATCTAGTTGTGGGTTGAAGTTAAAATCTGTTACCTTCTTCTCGCCTAACATTACCTTAGTAGCATAATTCACATAAGGTTCTTTGTATGCCTTAGCAATAAAAGGAACTGTTCTTGATGCTCTAGGGTTGGCTTCAATAATATAAACAATATCATTTTTTATTGCGAATTGGATATTAATTAACCCAACAGTATTTAATTTAGTAGCAATTGTATTTGTATGATCTATAATTTGCTGCATCACTAAATCTCCTAAGTTAAAAGCTGGTAAAGTTGCATTTGAATCTCCAGAGTGAACACCGCATGGCTCTATATGTTCCATAATACCAATAATGTAAACATTCCCATCTGCATCACAAATAGCATCAGCTTCAGCCTCTATAGCACCATCTAAATAATGATCTAACAATAGTTTGTTATTTGGTATTTTACGAAGTAGATCTACTACATGTTCTACTAAGTCTTCCTTATTAATTACAATTTTCATTCCCTGACCTCCTAAAACATATGAAGGTCTAACCAATATTGGAAAATCTAATTCATCTGCTAAGGCAAGTGCTTCATCAGCTGATTCTGCAACACCAAATTCAGGAAAAGGAATATTATTTTCTTTTAATAGGGTAGAAAAACTACCTCTATCTTCTGCTAGGTCTAGTGATTCAAAACTAGTACCAATTATTTTAACACCATATTTGGTTAGTTTTTCAGCTAATTTAAGCGCTGTTTGGCCGCCTAACTGAACAATTACTCCCTCTGGTTTCTCATGTCTAATAATGTCATATATGTGCTCCCAAAAAACAGGTTCAAAATACAATTTGTCGGCTGTATCAAAATCTGTAGAAACAGTTTCAGGATTACAGTTTATCATGAT
>TARA_B110000008_G_scaffold279999_1_pt1 | contig 17027 bp, 13 predicted proteins | sample TARA_B110000008 | Tara Oceans TARA_B110000008 (sample SAMEA4396496) | marine metagenome | biome: Westerlies Biome; feature: [DCM] deep chlorophyll maximum layer (ENVO:01000326); material: water (ENVO:00002006), including particulate matter (ENVO:01000060) such as... | depth 40 m
TGCTATATTAGCAATAATATAATCTGATTTAATAAATGCTTCTAATTGTTGTGATAATGTTTTAGTTGAACGAATATTAATATATTGTGGATATAATTGTTTAAATTTGTTAGATTTTTTTTGTATATAGTAATTTGCCTTTTCAATTGTTTTTGTTGAAATAGCACATTTACTAAATATTATTTGTTTATTTTCATTTAAAATAGGATTCTGTAAAGGATTTCCTTTTATTAATTCCGTAATCCATAAAGATTCATCATAAGGTATATCTATACCAATGATACCATGTGTTTTAATTTCATCTTTAACTAAACTTTCTGATAATCTATATGAATTATATTTTTTATTAATTTCATTAATAGTAAAAACAATTTTCGATATATTTTTAACATTGTAATCGTTAAGATAATACATATAACCATGAACTCTATTCCATAAAGGATTTGCATAATGTCTTCCAGTAAAATTTTTAGGTAAATAAATTTCTGTGTTTTCTCTATTTGCTAATGCTAAATCTTTCATTTTGCGAAGTATTATTGTACCATTACCAGTAATTCCAACTATTTTTTGAGTTTTGGAAATTCTAATATCAAGAAAATTATTACCATAATTTATTATATCTAATGATAAACAATTGCTATTATTATGTATAGATTTCCAATCTTCTTTTAATTTATTTATATTAATTTTGTTAGGAGACTTTTTTTCTTTTTTTTCAGGATACTTTTTTTCCTCTTTTTTAGGACTATTTTTCTTTTTAATACATCTACCAGATAATTCATTGCATATTTTACTTTGTTTTTCACATTCTTTTCTTTTTGTGTCAGTGCATTTTGTATTTTCAATATTTTCTTTTTTTTCAATATTTTTTTTTAATAATTCTTTTCCAATTTTTCCAGTTTTAGATACATATCTACCTGTTTTTGGATTTAATATTTTATTTTCAGTATCCATACTAATATATAATATCATAAAATTAATGTCATTTTTTAAAAAATGATTAAATACTAATATTATTAGTTACATAATAATGACAACAACAATTTACATATTAAAACTAAATGATAATAAGTATTATATTGGAAAAACAAATAGACCAGTAAATGATAGATATCAAGAACACATAGAAGGCAATGGTTCTTTTTGGACTAAAAAATATAAACCGTTATCTGTGGTGAAACAAATTAATAATAGTTCTCCATTTGACGAAGATAGATATGTTAAAGAATATATGTCTATTTACGGAATAGACTATGTAAGAGGTGGTTCATACAATCAAGAAGTATTAGATAACGATACTATTAAATTTCTAAAAAATGAATTGAGAACTTCAAATAATGAATGTTACAAATGTGGAAGTACGGGTCATTTTGGAAGCGAATGTGAATATATATCAATTAATGATTATATCCAATTATTTATTGATAATTTAAATAATTTACAATGTTTAGATAATGAAATTTACTATTTAAAAAAAAAATATAAAAACATTAACAGTATTAATGATTTATATGAAACGAAAAACAAGTTATTGTGTAATGTATTAAAATGTGATTATTGTGAAATTGATATGTATACAAATGAAATTAAAACATATTACGATAAATTTTGTGATAAAAATAATTATATTGATGTATTGATTATTCAATATTATGAATGTATATTTGAATATAAAGAGTTTTATAAGCAGTTTAATAGTTGCTTTTCAAGATATGAAAGAGGTTATTTACAAAATAAAGTACTAAAAGACACGCTTAATAATATGGAATGTGAAAAGTTTAATAACAGTTTAGAGACAGTTAATTTAGATATTCTAATTAGACAAATGGGAGCAATAATGAAATTGAAAAATGATTTATTAAAATAATAAGTTTAATATAAAAAAAATGATATTATGTAATTTATATATTAACATATAAATTGAAATGACAATCAATAATAGTAATTATATTTTTGTAGAAATAGAAAAATTGAAAAATAAAAAAAATTTGAAAAAGTTTATTCATGAAATTTCTATAAACATTCAAAATAATAATCCAGAAATTTCAAAAGCATTATCAATTAGGCAAGCTCTTAAAATATGGAAAACAAACAACTAAAATATATATTATAATATATTCTTCAAAATAAAAAAACACGAGAGTTGTGTGTTTTTTTATTTTGTCTTACTCTAAATTACTAGTTCTCCTGTTTTTCCAGGATTTCCTGTATTATTTTCTCAAAGACTTCTGCCTGTTTTACAGCACCATGCTTCCTCATGACAGCAAGAGTGTCTGTAAGACCAGTCAATTTATTAGGGTTATCAACAAACACCTTCTGGATTTCGTAGAAGTTATCTGCAAAACGGGTGGTTTTAATTTCGTCCATCAGAACAACCGGTTGCTGGTAGACGATTTTCTCACAGACCTTGTCCTGCAGGTCAGTGGGAAGAGCGTCGAAAAGAGCGTTCATGTTGTTCTGGGTCATTTTATACTGAGTTTGGTCGGTTTTTAGTAGAGTAGTTGTCTGAAGTTCTAAGTGTACGCTGTCTGGGTTAGTGGTATCTAGAAATTCAAGAAAATCTGTCAATTTTTTCTAGAATCTTCATTTTTCTCTACAAATTAGTGTAAACAATGAAAAAAATTCATAACCCGTTACTAAGGTAATACAAATTATCAGCGATTCCTCTTAATCTCAAGAAACATATTGTTTCCGTCAGTGATTTAGATTTTTGACAGATTGTCTTCTGAATAATATGCACTATTTATCCGTTTTGCTTCGAATGCAGAAAAAGTATTTGGTACTTTAATCTTATACTGTTGTGTTTTTCACTAACAGAGTTCTTGTAAATTAATTCTTAAATTCCGGTACCAATGTCTTTAAAAGCATGAATAATTATGAATCCCTTTCTTTTAACAAAAGTTTATTCAAAAGAAAGAATCATTTTTTTCGATTTTTTTGATATTTGTATACAAATTAAAAAAAATGATTATTAAAATGATAATTAAAATTCTAAATGTTTTCTTATGTATTTGATGAATATTCAAATGATACATTCTTTTATCTAGGAGGTTTAAATAATGAATTGTTAGAAGAATATTATAAAAATATAGAAGAAGAAGACAATAAATATTATGATGAATTAACTGAATATTATGATAATTATTATGATGATTATGACGATTATTAAAAAATATTTAAACCTTTATAAATAAATTATAGTAAATGATTTGGGATAAATTACCGGATTGTATACTTGACAAAATATACTCAAAAATAATATATAAACAATGTAATGAATTATTGGATGATATAAGAAGTTATGTTTTTATAATGAATTTTATTAAGTCGGGATATATATCAATAAATAATATAACATCGTATATAATTTTTAATTATGAAAATAAACTAAATTATGAAGAGAAATTAAATAAGTATCATATTTTAAAATTTAATAATGTTCAATCAAACTATATAAAATTTAGAATGTTAAAACTAAATTCGTATGGAAGATATAAATTTGTAAAAAATTTTTTATTTGTAGAATAATAATAAATAGAAAGAAAAATTATAAATGAAAAATAATTATACATTAATATCTTTAATATCTTTAATATCTTTAATATTATTAATTTTAGTATTTAATTATAAACGATATGAAGAATTTTTAGATTTATTTGATACTAAATTTTTAAATAGTATTAAATTTACAGAAATCAAAATAAGTTCACCATATAATACAGTATTTAAAAAGAAAATATATAATGGTAGATTTAAATTATATTTAAATAAGGATAAAGATATAGTATATAAAAAAGTAAGTTATAAAGAATTTTTAGAAGATCATAATATAACTATAGAAAGTTACAAATCAAAAATATACAATCTAAAAAATTTAAAAATAATAAATAAATATTTATATGAACCAAATTATATATATATAAAAGATGATGGTAGTTATTATTCAAAATATATAAAAAATAATATTCGAATATACGATATATTAGAGAAAAATAAACAAATTGATAAAGAAATATTAAATAAAATAATATATAAAATAAAAGAATTGAAGAATGATTTAATTATTTACAAGAAAAATAATAAATTATTTGGAGATTGGAATACTTCTAATTTGGTATATAATATAGATGATAATAAAATATATAACATTGATTATGAAGGTTTTGCTTTATATAATATTGCACAAGACGGTAGTGATGAGTATTTTGATAAAATAATAGAAAAATTAGCTAAAAAATTATAAATAATAAAGAAACCAATAATTATGAGGATTAGATAATTATATTATATTTTATTTTGTTATTTTTTTTCTAATTTCATTATTTCATCTTTATGTTGATTTATAAGATTGGAATCTTTTATACTCCAAAATTTACTCTTAATATCTATATTTCTATCAAAAGTAATAGCTTTATCCATATATCCGTGTAATTTAATACTATATAAAGTAAAGAAGCATTTTGCACAATTAGTGCAATTATATTTATTGTTATTAAAATTCATATAACATACTCTTAAATATTTTAAACATATATCATCATAATCAACTATATATTTTATTTTTTGTACTCTTGTTAATTTATCATCATGAATAATTGTTAAATTATTTGAACCATAATGTTTATCAAGCAATGGATGACTTCCCCATAAAAATGCATTACCATCCCAACCAGGAGACGATGGTATAATAAATTCGTAGTTATAATTATTATCTAGGGAATATATTATTGAAAAGATAGCAGGTCCGTGGAAATATTTTCCCCAATCAAAACCTTTATGACCTAAGTATATTTTATTTTTTAAAGTAGTATCGCATAATATTAATTTTTTATTATACATTTTACAAATTATTTCTAAATTTTTTTTAGTTTCATTTAATAATTCTGTTTGTTTGTTTTTAATGTCAAAACCAATAACAAATAATAAACAGTCTATTTTATGAATATTTGAATACAATGTATAAAAACTATCAACGCCTAAAGTGAATGAACTAACGACTCTTTTATTTTTTTTGATAGTATTTTCTTTTAGTGGTATATTAATATTTAATTTCAAATTATTGTTCTTATTCATTTTTTTGAAAACAGGAAGTATGTTATATAAATTATTAATAAATTTTTTATCACAATGTAGTTTAGAATATAAAGTAATATTATTAAGTATACAAAATGGTAAAAGGATTGTAACAACACTTTCAATACCATTATTGATTTTTTCATTACTTATAAATTTTGTTTCATAAGAAAATTCCTTGCCTTTATACATAAAAAAATATATTATTGTATTATCATTAATTTTGGGTTCTAATATTTCAATAATATTATCATTATTAAAATGCTCAATAATATTATTACTATTATTATAATTAGTAATATTTGTATTTAATAATGATTCTTTAATTTTATATATAGTTTCATTATTTCCTTGCAATTTATTATGTAATTTATTATCACCATTTATAACTTCATGAAATCCAGAAAATCTTTTATTATTATAGTAATCATTATGTATAAATATACAATTAGTATTAAAAGAACGACAAGGTAAAATACAATGAAGTCTACTTGTAATAATTAATTCAGCACTTTTATATTTTTCTAGAAGTGATGTAGCAAGTTCAAGTCTTTTATTAATATTATTAAAAATATCTTTAGGTATTATATTTTGTGCTTCAATTTTTTCAAAGTCTTTATAATTATCAAAGTCAATATCAATTTTAGCATTACCGATATCAGGTTGCCAATCTTTATGGATATCAACTAAATATTTTTTATAATATTCATCTTTAACCTTTATAAATTCTGATTCATTAAGTAACAATGTTAAACAACCACTAAAATATGCATCAATGCCATACTCTTTAAATTTATTAACAGTTGCAATATCCCTACATCCAATTGGTTGATAAATTTTAAAATATTCAACATTATTTTTAATAATAATATCGTGTGCAATATGAATACTTATAAATATAGGATGAATATTTTTAGATGGAGGGAATTTTCCCCAATCATGTAAAAACCAACCATTCATAATAACAGTAATAGGTTTCCCATAATATGTATTAAGAGTTTCTCTATTTATAAAATTGTAATTATTTATTCCTTTTTTTTTTAAGAATTGAATTGCCGCTAATGTTTGAATATCGTCTCCTATATTATCTGTAAAAGCGTGTATTACACCATATTCATTTTTATTAATATCAATAAATTTTTCTAATTTCATATTAAATTTGTACAAATAATATATTAATATAATTATTATTATGAATAATATCAAAATTAGTAATATTACTTTTTTGTTTTTAAACATTAAACTATATATTAATGACATATTATTATTAAATTAATATAATATAGATAATATAATGAAAAAAAAAAATATATTAAACAAATTAGCTAAATTTAATTTGATATATTTATTCATAATAATAATAATAATAATCATAATAATTTATAAATTTTACAGATATGAAATTGAAAAATTTAAAGCACTTGATGACAATCCCGAAATTATATTTTATACTTTTGGCAATGAATATAAAAAATTTAAAACTCTTGAAAATAGTGCAAGAAATAATAATATTAATATATATATTGAAGGCATAGGTGTAAAATGGATAGATTTTTCTACAAAATTAAAACATTTTCATAAATTTATAAAGAATGTTGATGATAATAAAATAGTAATGTGTTTAGATGGATTTGATGTAATTATATTTGATAATGCCGAGAATATGTTAAAAAAATTCAAAGAATTTAATAAACCATTAGTATTTTCAACAGAACAATATTGTGGTCCAGATCCAAAAGTTTCTGAATATTATCCAAAAGATACAAAAAATGAAAAGTATAGGTATTTGAACGCGGGTACTTATATGGGATATGCTAAGAAAATAAAAGAGATGCTTAATGAAATTGAAAAAAATGAAAATTATCATTGTTCAACATATAATACAAATACAAAACATGCTAAAGCGGATGATCAAAGATGTTTACAAAAATATTATTTAAGTCATACAAATGATATAGCATTGGATCATAAACAAAAAATATGGAGTTGTGCTTTCGGTAGAAATAGAGAAGATTATGATTTTGATTTAAATACATTTAGTAATTTATATAATAAAACAACTAATAACAAATCGTCGATTTTACATACAAATGGGTGGCATAAATGGTATGAAGATTTATATAAATAATAATATATAATAATATATAATAAAATATTATATATATAAAATAATAAGAAATGAATATAAATAATGATGATACATTCAATATAAATTTAATAGATAATTTATTTTATTTATGTACAAATACATTTAGTATATATATAGTTGATAATTTGATACAATATATTTCAACAAGCGAAGGACGGTGGTATAAAATACATTTTGTAATTAATTTTTATACTTTCTATCATTTATATGATAAAGTAATAAATCTAATTATAGATCCTAGTAATAATTATATAATGTATGATGATAGTAATAATTTGTCAATGAATTTAATGAATTATCATTTAAGTTTGCATATTTATCATATTATATTTTTCAAAAATTTAAATTTTTGGGATTATTTTCATCACATAATATTTGCATTTTTTGGTATAATACCGGGTATGTTATTTATAAATTCAAATCAATTATATTTTCAAATGATATCAGGTGGAGGACTACCAGGTATGATAGAATATGGTTCATTAATCTTAGTTAAACATAATATTATAAATAAAATAACACAAAAAAGATTAAATGTATTTTTATATATATTTATAAGATTACCATTATGTATAATGGGTTCTACATATAATATGATAGCATATAATAATGGTTATATATCAGATTCTTTATGGATAACATTATATGTAAATATATTAATGTATTTAAATGGAACATTATTTACATATTTGACATGTAATAGTTATTATAAACATATCAATAGAGCAAGATTATTATATTAATCAACCTCTTCCATTTTAGTTTCTAAAGTATCAGTAGAATCAGTACATACTATACATTGTTTATCTAAATCAACATCATCGACTAGACTGACATCATTTTCATCATTTTCATCATTTTCATCATTTTCATCATTTTCATCAATTGATAAACCCAATTTAACCATATTGTACATTCTATCCGAAAATAATTTTGGATTTTCAATTGTAAAACCAGATGCGAGTAATGATGTATCATACATTAGATAAATTAAATTTTTAAATGTAATATCATTTTTATCAGAATTAAATTTATTAATTAAGTCTTTAACAATTACGTGTTCTGAATTTAATTCAAGAGTTTTTTTAGACATCATATATGAGTTCATTGATGTATTATTAAGTGCTTGTGCTTTCATTATTCTTTCCATATTTGCAGACCAACCATATTCGGATGTTACTAAACAGCACGGAGATGTGACAAGTCTATTTGAAATAATAACATTTTCAATTTTATCACCAAGTATCATTTTGATTGATTTGCAAAAATCTTCGTGTTTTTCCACAGTTTCTTCTTGTAATTTTAAATTAGATTTTGAAATATTAACAAATTTTTTACCATCATATTCTTTAAGTTGTTGCATCATATATTCATCAATAGAATCAGTCATATACATAACTTCAATATCTTTTTTAACAAGTTTTTCTAAAAATGGAGCTTTTTCAACATATTCTTTAGATTCTCCAATAATATAATAAATATTATTCTGGTCTTCTTGCATATTTTCAATATATTTATCAAATGAAATAAGTTCATCTTTAGATTTTGATGTAGAAAATCTTAATAATTTAGATATTTTTGTTCTATTATTTTCATCTTCGTGAATACCTAATTTAATATTTTTAGAATATTGATCATAAAATTCTAAATATTTTTCATTATCTTCGGCAATTTCACGAAATAATTCTAATATTTTTTTTACAATATTTTTTTTGATAACTTTTAAAATTTTATTTTGTTGTAAAATTTCTCTAGAAATATTTAAAGGTAAATCTTCTGAATCTACAATACCTTTTACAAAATTTAACCATTCAGGACATAAATCTGTATTATCGTCTGTAATAAATACTCTACGAACATATAATTTAATATTATTAATTTTTTTATTTTTAGTAAAAGCGTCATGAGGTGCTCTTTTAGGTATAAATAATAATGATTTAAATTCAATTTGTCCTTCGCCAGAAAAGTGCTTTAAAGCAAGTTCATCTTCCCAATCATTTGAAATACTTTTATAAAATGAACTATATTCTTCATTAGTAATATCTGATTGATTTCTAGTCCATATAGGTTTTTGAACATTACATAATTGCCATTCTTTTTCTGTTCTAGTAATTGTTTTCTTTTTTGTTTCAACTTTATCAGTTTCTTCATCTTCAACATCTTCAATAATAGGTTCATCTGTTTTTAATTCATCAGTTTTAGATTCATCGGTATCTTCTTTAGAGTCTTTGGTATCAACATTTGGTTCTTCGATATCATCAACTTCTTCTTCGATAGTTTTATCAACTTGAATAGAAATAGGATAATTGATAAAAGCACTATGTTTTTTAATTAATTCTTTAATTCTATTTGTTTCCAAATATTCAAGATGATCTTCTTTAAGATATAAATCTATTTTGGTTCCTCTTTTTAAATTATTGTCAGGAATATCTTTTTTAATTGTAAAGGTTCCACCTGCAGAAGAATCCCAAATATATTGTTCATCTTCATTATTTTTTGAAGTAACAATAACTCTATCTGCAATAAGATAAGAAGAATAAAATCCAACACCAAATTGACCAATCATACTAATATCTGCTCCTGCGGATAATGCTTCCATAAAATTTTTAGTTCCTGATTGTGCAATTGTTCCCAAATTATTAATTAAATCTATTTTTGTCATACCAACACCAGAATCAATAATAGAAAGTTTTTTGTTATCTTTGTCGCAAATAATATGAATAAATAATTCTTCTTGTTCTTTTAAAACAGGAGGATCTTTTAAAGATTGATATCTAATTTTATCTAGAGCGTCAGATGAATTAGATATAAGTTCTCTTAAAAATATATCTTTATTTGAGTAAAAAGTATTAATAATAAGAGATAAAAGTTGATTAATTTCTGCTTGAAATGCAAAGGTTTCACTATCTGTCATTTTAATTATAACAATAAACTATTTTTTTATATAATTTAAAAAATGATTTAAATATTATATTTAATTAGTATTAAAGATAATTTTGTATAATGGATATTGATATCATTATTAAAAATATTAAAGAAATGTTAGTGCAAAGAGGAGATAATATAGATGAATTTGAAGAACATGAAAAAGAAATTGAGAGAGAAGAATTTTACAGTGATACTAGAATTTTAGAATTTCACACATCAAAGACATCAATTATCTTTGCAATGACAAAAAAATTAAAAAAAAATATTTTAGATGAATTAAAAAGTTATCAAGAAGATTTAACAAAATTTATATTAAAATATAATAATAAAAAAAATATAATTTTAGTATTTAATAACGATATAATTTCAGCACCAATATTACAACAAATAACAAAATATGATAAAATTTTACAAAAGAATAATGGTATTTTACAATATTTTTATGCAAAACAGTTAAGTTTTAATCCAACAACACATGAATATGTACCATTACATGAAAAAATAGATGAATCTAATATTCAAGAAATATTAGATCAATATTCTGTTGTTAGTAAATTAAAATTACCATGGATATATCAGTTTGATCCACAAGCAAAATGGTTAGGATTAAAACAAGGTGATATTGTTCGTATTACTAGTTATAATTCAAATAGTGGTACATATTATAGATATAGATGTTGTATTTAAATAAATATACTATATATAATTAATAGAATGCCAAATAAAATCACAGAAAATGATGTAAGCGACATATCATTTGGGGATGGAAATTTAAATTTTGAAATAAATCCAGTAAATGATATCAGTGGTATAAATAAAGATATATTTATTAAAAATTATGGGTCTAATAAAAATATAATAACAATGTCTTTTTTATATAATAACGAATTAACAGAAGATAATATTAATAAATTTAAGTTAAAATTTAAAACTGAAAATTTATACGAAGGTTCTGTATTAATTGTTGCTGGAGGAGGTGGTGGTGGTTATGATATTGGTGGTGGAGGAGGTGGTGGAGAAGTTATATATATTGATAATATATCTTTTAAAGGAAATATAAATTATAATATTCTTGTTGGTAAAGGTGGTAAGGAAGGTAATAAAAGTTATTATCATGGCGATAGTGGATATAATAGTGGTATAAATGATATAGTTGCAATTGGTGGTGGTGGCGGTGCTTCATATTATGCTGAAAGTGCTTACAGTTTACTAGATAAGTCAAAATCGAAATTTAGACATCTTGGAGAAAAAGGGCGTGGTTTAGATGGTGGTTCTGGTGGAGGAGGGTGTGGATTTCAATATGGTAAAGACGTTGAAGTTTCAAAATATGAACATAGCAAAAAAAAAAATTTAAAAAATCCAATGTCAGCATTTGATAGTTATTATACATTTGGAAATAAAGGAGGTGTTGGAAATACTTATATAAAAGAAGAGGGTCAATTGGTAAAAGTAAGAGGAGGTGGTGGTGGTGGTGCAGGAGAAATTGGTGATAATTCAACAAATGAAGATACAACACATTTTGGTAAAGGCGGTAACGGAATATCTATTGAAGAAATAGATATAAATACCGGAAGAACAAGATTTTGTCCATTATTGTATAATAATGATAGAGTTGTATTCCCAACTGCTTTAAATAAATTATTACATAATAATCTAGAGTGTAATATAGTAGAAATTGAAGAATTTGTAACAAATAAAGTTCAAGAAAAATTAAGAACTACACTGACTGGTGATGAAAATAATGTATACTGGGGAGGAGGAGGAGGTGCTGGATCATATAATACAAAAGCAGGAGATGGTGGAAAAGGAGGAGGGGGTGGTGGTGGATATTATGAAGGTATTCATGATAATATTAATGAAAACTTTATTGGATTGATGGCATATGCTACTAAACACGAAAGAGAAATAAATTACAATGGTAGATCATCTGCAGTAGAAATATCACAAGATAATATAGATACGGATATTGCTAAAGGTGGTGATGGTGTACCAGGTACAGGAGGAGGTGGTGGTGGAGGTGGTTTAGCGTCAAAAGGAGGAAATGGTGGTTCCGGAATTGTAATAATTATGTTAAAAACAAAAGAAAAACCAGTTGAAGTTAAATCACCTGAATATACTCTTACAGATATTGAAAATATGTTATCTGAATTTGATAATAATAAAAACGAGTTTGGTAAAAATTTAAGTAAATTATATAATTATAATATAAAAGAACATAGAGAATTTTATGATTATATAGATAATATATATGAAGACAATGTTTTAAAAAAAAATGTACCTCATGGAAAAATAAACGATGAAAATAAAGTAAGGAAAGATTTAGAATTAATGAAATATAATTATGATAGGGATGTATATGATATTAAATTTCATCAATATTTGAAAATAATTTTTGATTTAAAAATTAATTACGATAGTTTTTTATTATATACAAAAATTAAAGACGAAGATGTATTTGGTATAAATAATAAATTATATGATTATCAACGACTTATGATAATCATACTGGATATAATTGAAAATATTATAATATTAATTAGAAATGATAAAAAATATTATGAATTGATAAATAATATAGATATATTAGAAATTGCATTATTAAATAAAAAAAGAGAAAGATATGATTTAAAAGAAGATTTGTCTGAATTAGATAATGATATAGAATTACTAAACACTCAATTGATAGAAATAAATAATGATATATATAATTTAGAAAAAAAAGAGAAGGAAGGTGAAAATACAAAAAATGAACAAGATACTTTAAGATTAACCAAAACTAATTTAGAATCATTATTATCACAGAAAGAAGAGGACAAAAAAGAAAAACTGGAAGCGGACTTATATTATAATTATAGTGAAAAAAAATCTGCTGGTAAAAAAAATAAAATACTTAAATTTTATATATCAAATAATAACAATTTTGAAATTTACAATACTAATTCTCAAACAAAAGAAAATCTTTTAAAAGAACAACTTTTTGAATACTATAAAATTAATACAATTGACCTAAAAAAAATTTTAGAATATAAAGATATAAAAGAATTAATAAAAGGAGAAAATGATGCTGATAATGATATACAATTAATAATTAAAATATATATTTATTCTTTATTAAAAATAAAAAAACAAAATTTTATTAAAAATATATTAAGTTTATATATTTATATGAGTTATGCTAATATATTACAAAATTTTTATAAAGAATCTGAAGAATTTTTGTTAGGCAATAATATAATTGAATATGCTAAAGATAAAGAAAAAACATTGTGTAAGTCAACATTATATAATAATTTGCAAAAAATCGATAATACAATTCATAGAATGAAATCATTATTAGGATATTCTTTTATAAATGAATATATTGATGGTTATAAAATAAATGAGGCGAATTTAATATCTTCAAGTTGTCCATATATTAAAATAGAATTAAATGATTATGACAGTAATGCTATCATATTAATGTTATTTAGAAAAACTAAAAATGATAATTTAATATTAAATTGTGATGCTGATGACACAGAATGTCATTCTAAAGAGAAATTGAACTTATTAAAATATAAACATTATTATAAGAATATAAAAGAAAGTTTTTTGATTGAAATAGATAATAATAGATATAGTATTCATGATTTTAATTTTAGAAAAGAAAATACTCATGATGAAAAAATAGTAGATATAATAGAATTTATAATTGATGATAGATATAGTAAAATATGTAAAACAAGTGTAGAAAAAACAATTAAAGATATATATATATTATCAAAAGATTCTTCACATATTAATGATATATACGATAATGATATATCATTATTAGATAAATATAGTGAAAATGTTAAAAAACAGAAAAAAGAATTAGATAATATAAATGATAAATATAATAAATATAAATATCATTATGAAAAATCAAAATATAAATATAATATATATTATTTTATATTATTTTTAATTTTAATTGTTATAATTATATTAAATATTACTGGTACAAATTCATATATGAAAACATTAACATATTTGATAATATTATCAGTTTTGACAATTTTAATAATATATAATCACTTTACAAAAGTAAATTTAAATATAGTTGAAAAATTTACAAAATACGAAGAAGAAAAAGAACAAATTTTTTATGATTATTATAATTTAGCGACAGCAACAGTAGAAAGTAATAATCCAAACATTAGTAGTCCTGAATACTTTGATATTAAATTACAATTAGATGAACAGGATAAATATAAATTAAAAATTAGAAAGTTTAAAAATTTGCACAAAAATACAGATGGATATGTTAATAAATTGGTAAAAGATAATTTAAGAATTTATTATAATAATAGAATTGAAAACATAACAAATGTAATAATAACAGATGATGACCCTCATTATTATTATATTACAAATATAACTTTTAAACATAATAATAAACTACCGGCGGGACTTATAAAAGATGTTGTATTATTAAAACATGATGAATCAATAATTGAAAAATTATTAAAAGATAAAAACTATAAAACAATTACGGGAGATGCAAGAGATAAATTATGTGACGAAGTGTGTAAAACAACTGAAGAATTAAATAGTGTATCAACAGAAGAAAAACTTGAAATAAAAAATAAGAAAAAAATATATATATTCACAGTTAGAAATGATATATTAAGATATATTAATAATAAATTTATAGATATAAATAAAATAATAGAATCGATTGAGTTAGAAAAAGCAAATAATTTATCAAATAAAGTTCATAAAAGTCTAACTAATGAAAAGAAAAACTTATTAAATTATCAAAAACAATATGATAGTAAAAAACTTAAAAATATAAATGTAAATAATTTATATAAACATGAAATAATAGGACAATCTGCATTTATTAATTTTATAATAATATTTTCATTAATACTTATATTATTATTATTACTTGTTAATATATTCCCAACAAAAATTTTAGTAATAATGATAATTGGTTTTATACTTATTTCAGGTAATATTTATAATTATATATTAAATTCATCTTATCGCACTAGAAAAGATGCTAATAAAAAATATTGGTAAAAAAAACATATAAATATATAAAGTATATATATATTTGTTATAATATATGATTAGAAGGTCTCTCAGAAAATATAAAGATGATGATAATACAGAAAAAGAAGATTCTGATAGTGAGAATAATATAAATTCTGTTTCTGATTCAGATGAATATATACCAAGTGAAAGTGATGAAGATAATGAAAGTGATGAAGATAATGAAAGTCAAAAAAATGAGGTAGAAGAATATAATAATATTAATAATAAAAAAAGAAAACCAGAAGAAATTTTTGAAGATGAAGATATACCAAATATAAAATTAAATGAGAAAATATTAAAAGGTAATGTAATTTTAGTATTAAATAATAGAGATTATGTTAATAATTATGAAGATGATGAAGATTATGATGACGAAAATGATAATACTGAAGATGATAATATAAATATAGAAAATATAGAAGAAAATGTGAAAAAAAAGAAAAAATATAATGATATATTAATAAAATATAATAGAGATGAGAAAAAATATTTTAATAATTTAAATGAAGAAGAGAAAAATAGAATATTAAATTTAGAAGATAATCTTAAAATAAATGATTCAAATGATATACCAACACGATTTAAATTACTTGATTTTGATATTAATAGTATTGTTAAAAAATCATTAATTTACAGTATTGAACAATTAAATTGTATGTCCAAATCAAGTAGTGAATATTTTAAACTACATAATTGGATTAATACACTTTCAAAAATACCAATTGGTAAATATAATAAACTTGATATAACATATGATGACAATGTTCCTTATTATTTAGAAACAATAAAAAAGAACATTGATAATAATATATATGGACATCTAGAAACAAAAGAACAAATAATTAGAATTTTAGCACAATGGATTAGTAATCCAGAGAAAACGGGTTATGTAATAGGTATTAAAGGTCCTCCTGGTGTTGGAAAAACGAAACTAGTAAAAGAGTGTATTTGTAAAGCAATGAATTTTCCTCTAGCATTTATATCTTTAGGAGGTATTGATGATGCGTCGTATTTATCTGGATTCAATTATACATATGAAGGTTCGCGATATGGAAAAATATTAGAATGTTTAATTAAATCGGAAGTAATGAATCCAGTATTTTTATTTGATGAGTTAGATAAAGTATCGGCTACATCAAGAGGAGATGAGATTATTAATACTTTAATTCATATAACTGATTCTGTACAAAATGATAAATATACTGATAAATATTTTCAAGAAATTGATTTAGATTTATCTAAATCGATTATAATTTTTACATATAATAATGAAGATTATATAAATCCAATTTTGAAAGATCGTATGATTACTATAAATGTTAATGGATATAATGCAAAAGAAAAATTCGAAATTGCAAAAAATTATTTAATTGATGAATTATTGCCAAAATATAATATGAAAAAGGGTGATATTGTATTTGAAGATAAATTATTAGAACATATTATATCATTAACAAGTACTGAAGAGGGTGGTGTTAGAAATTTAAAAAGAGAAATAAATAATATTATATCATGGATAAATATGATGAGATATATTAAAACAGATAATATTTTAATAACATTACCATTTGAAGCAAAAATAGAATATTATAATAAATATTGTAAAAAAATAACAAAAAAAACATATGAAACAATGAGTATGTATTTATAAAATGATATAACATATAATTAATATATATAATTACAAATATGGCAAAAATAGTTTCATTAATACTTGCATGTACTTTAGATGGTGGTATAGGTCATAATAATAAAATACCATGGAATATAAAAGACGATATGTTAAAATTTAGAAAAATTACAATGGAAACCGATG
>TARA_B110000008_G_scaffold231095_1_pt1 | contig 17005 bp, 14 predicted proteins | sample TARA_B110000008 | Tara Oceans TARA_B110000008 (sample SAMEA4396496) | marine metagenome | biome: Westerlies Biome; feature: [DCM] deep chlorophyll maximum layer (ENVO:01000326); material: water (ENVO:00002006), including particulate matter (ENVO:01000060) such as... | depth 40 m
TTTTTTCTGTTTTTCCTTCAGCTATAAACTCAAGTGAGGGGAAAAAGTCAATAAAATACGCAAATGTATTGGGAGCAAAGTCTAATAAATAATAACTAATAATAGATTTCTTTATTTCTTCTTCAAATATAGTTATGTCGAAATATTGAAAAACATTAATCATAAAACTTATTATTAATGATGTAGTTAATAGACCAAAAAAAGCTCCGGTTATATCATCAATAACCCCAATTAAAGTCATGTCTAAAATATACTTCAACCCTTTTGATATTTTATTTATAATGAATGATGTGATAAAAAATGTAATTATTATAGACACGAAGCCTAACAATAATTTTTCAGAATTTGGAAGAAAATTTAATAATATATTAGAAACTAAATAAGAATAGTTAAGTGAAATAATTATACTTAAAAAAATAGATAGAAAACTTATAAGGCTTATCATAAAACCTTTTTTAAATCCTCTATATGAAAAGTAAACAAGGATGAAAGCAAAAAAAATATCTATCAAATTCAATTTAACTTTTCTTTTATGATTTTAGCAATTCTTGAGTTTTCTGCTTTTCCTGATAGTTTCTTTGTTGCTATACCCATTACTATACCCATTTCTTTAATGCTAGAAGCACCTGATTCATTAATGATTTTTTCAATTTTATCAGATAGCTCACCGTCACTTAGCTGCTTTGGTAAAAATTCTTCGATGATTAATATTTCACTTTCTTCTTTTGAGGCGAGGTCTTCCCTTTTTTGTTCCTTATAAAGTGTAAGAGAATCTTTGCGCTGCTTTATAAGTTTCATTAATAGTTGAACTTCATTTACATTATCAGAAAGTCCATTTTTTTCTTCAAGCAAGATAGCAGATTTAATTGCCCTTAAAGGAGTTAACCTTTCTTTGCTTTTGCTTAGCATAGCTTCCTTTATTTGATTATCTATTGTATTTTTGAGATTCATTTTTTTAACAAAGTTATTAAATACTGATCTAATGAAGACCCGATTAAGTGTAAATGTGAATAAAATAGCAACATTAAGAAATGCAAGAGGTGGCAATAACCCAGATATTTTAGATTTAATAAAAAAAATTGAATCCTTTGGGGCTGATGGAATAACTGTACACCCAAGAAATGATGAGCGACACATAACCTTAAATGATGTATATGAGATTTCTAAAATAGTAAAAACAGATTTTAATATTGAGGGGTACCCAGACAAAAGATTTTTAAAAATAATTAATGATGTTAAACCAGAGCAAGTTACTTTAGTTCCAGATGCTCCAGATGTAATAACATCAAACAGGGGCTGGAAAGAATCTGATCTAGGTTTTGATTTAAAGTCTATAGTAAAATCTATCAAAAAACTTAACTCAAAAGTTTCGTTGTTTATTGACCCCTCTATTTCTATGGTAAATTTTGCTTTAGATTATGGTGTTGATAGAATTGAGTTGTACACAGGAACTTATGCTGATTCATTTAGTAATAAAAGAGACATAATTGATAAATATATTTCAGTTTCAGAATATGCTTATAAAAATGGAATTGAAATAAACGCGGGACATGATCTTAATTTAGAAAATTTAAGATTTTTTAAAAAATCTATTCCTAATTTATATGAGGTGTCAATAGGTCATGCTCTAATATGCGATTCATTATCATATGGTTTAGAAAAAACAATTAAACTGTATCTCGAGCAGTTAAAATAATAATGGAAATAAATTTCAAATCTTATGGAGAGGGTAAGCCAGTTGTAATATTACATGGTTTGTTAGGGTCTTTAGATAATTGGATTTCAATATCAAAATCTCTTTCAAAAAATTTTAAAATAATTGTATTAGACCTTCCTGATCATGGTAAATCGTTTCATACAACTATGTTTTCTTATAAAAAAATAGCAGAACACCTTCATTTATTTTTTGAGAGTAATTCCCTCAAAAACATATCAATAATTGGACATTCAATGGGAGGAAAGATAGGAATTAAATATGCTGATATGTTTCCCAAAAACTTAGATAAACTAGTGGTTGTGGATATAACAAATAAGGAATATTCTTCAAAAAGATTTGATCATATATTTCTTGCAATTAACGCGCTAAACAAAATTAAGATAAACTCAAGGTCACATGCGGATCTGATATCAAGAAAATTTATACCCATTGAAGGGGAGAGGAACTTTGTTCTTAAAAATTTAAAGAGAAAAGGAGATTATTTTGATTGGGCTCCTAATGTTAACTTACTGCTTAATTCAATATCATCTATATCATCAAAAATATTATTGACATCACCTATTAAAAATGATGTACTCTTCATAAAAGGTGAAAAATCAGATTATATTAATAAGGAAGATGAGGATAGTCTAAAAGAAAATTTTTTAAAATATAAAATTAACGAAATCCCAAATTCAGGACATTGGGTTCATGCGGAAAACTCTAGGGATTTCATTAATTCAGTTGAGAATTTTCTTAAGCTCTAGGGTGGGACTTTTTAAAAGTTTCTTTTAATTTTTCAATTGAATTGTGGGTATAGATTTGTGTTGCCGCTAAACTTTTATGTCCTAACAAATCTTTAATTGAATTAAGATCACCACCTTTATTTAGAATATGAGTTGCAAAGGTATGTCTTAACAAATGTGGATTATATTTTTTGCTGTTTATCAACGAAGAAAGGTGTTTTTTTACAGCTCTAGAAACTAACATAGGGTATGTTTTTTCTCCTTTTTCAGTACAAATTAATTCAGATGTCTCTATAGAAAGCTCTTCTTTTTTTCTAATAAATCTTTTAATTTGTTCTACGGATTTATCATGTAAAGGGATAATTCTCTCCTTACTTCTTTTGCCTAATACTTTAATATCTTTTTTTATAAAGTTAATGTCTGATGTCTTTAGGTTAATCAACTCAGATATTCTAATCCCCGTTCCATATAATAACTCTAATATTAATAGATCCCTAATCCCTTTAAATCCATCTTCTAATTCTAGATTATCAAAAAGATACATCATATCATTTTCCTTGATAAATTGTGGTATTTCTTGATTTGTCTTGAGAGAATTAATTCCAGATGTTGGATTTGATTTTATCAAACTTTTTTTTATTAGATACTTAAAAAAAGATTTAAGTGTGGCTAGTTTTCTATTTATTGATCTTGGAGATAAGTCTTGTAAAGAAAGCTCCACAATCCATGACCTTATGGTTCTTCTGTCTATTTTTTTTATATTATCATTAAATGAGTAGTTTTTGTAAAAAAGTAGAAACTGATCTAGGTCTTTACTATAACTAGTAATAGTATGAGGACTGAGCCTCTTTTCAAATGATAGATATTTAAGGAATGCATCTTTCATTAAGAATATTTAATGAAAGATAATAAAATTATAATTCTTTTGACTTTAATTTTTGAACGTAACTAGCTCTTAATTTTTCTTCTCTGAGCATTACTGATTTTTTTGTATAAAAGGCATTACTTCTATAATCTTTTATAACCTGAGCCTTCTCAAACTTTTTTTTAAACCTTTTAAGCGCTCTGTTTATATCTTCTTTTTCTTTTATTGAAACTCTTATCATTTCATTATTTTTTTGTGAGGCAAAGATAAGAAAACAATTATACTATCAAAATTTAAATTAATTATATGAATTTAATAATACAGGCAGTGTTTTGGGGGATCTGTTTTAATAGTTAAGTAAATAAAATTTACTCTTATCCCCAATTTTTTTTCTTACTTGTTTTTCCAATACCCGGATTAAAACTATTAGTAGGGTCGAGTTTCTTATAAAAATTTGATAAAACTGGTTTTGCAGAATATTCGTGGCCAACGTTATGTTCAGAAGGGTATTCCGCACCTCTATCGTCATATGTTTTTAGTAGCTTTTTTTTAATTTTATTTGCATTCACCCCCTTTTTTAAAATATAATTTTGATGTAGAACATGGCAAAATAGGTGACCGTAGTAAAGTTTCATTTCAACCATATCATTTATATCTTTAGGTAATTTTTCAAACCAATCTTTCTCATTTCTTGGAAATGCAATATCTAACGACATCATTTCTCCATGATTTTTAGAGTTTAGAGCATGATACCTTCCAATTGCACTTGCAGAGACATACCTATGTAATAGTGCTTTTTCACCTTCTTTATCTGTACACTCAAAAAAATCACCCTCATTCTTATCAAAAAAAATTTTAAAGTAATCTTTTGCTTCCTCTATTCCTTCATCTGACATTTCTATTATCCAGTGGTGTTCATATTTATTTCTATACTCTTCCATTCTCTTTGGAAGATGATTTGGCCAAAAAAAACTTAAAAATTGCATTAATCTATCAGAAAACTTATCTGGCAAAAAGCTTATTTTACTAGCTAGAATATCTACACTTCTCTTTAATTCAAAAAGTGTTGGAAGAAAATTTGTTCCTAACTTTTCTATAACAATAAAATTGTCTTTACTATATTTTTTTGCAGCATCATAACAGTCTCTATGTAGGTAGTCACCTAATGTTGGAAGTATTTTAAATTTTGAAAGAATGTCTCTTCTTATCTGCCAAAAGGTACTTGTTTTATTTGATCCAACATAGAAGACTCTACTCTTTTTAGGTTTTGGATAAGTGTCTAACCTCACTGCAAAAACAATAACTTTTCCTGCACTTCCTGAAGCACCATGTAATAACCTCTCATCAGCATTAAATCTTGCTGGAGTCTTTGAGTCAATTTGTCTGACTATTTCTGAGTACTTGTCATCAGATGCTAGTTTATCTGTGTTTATAATATCAGATTTTTTATAATTAATATTTTGTAAGTTTTTTAAAATTTCCTCAGGTTTTGATCCTAAATTAACCCCTAAATCATTAACTAGTTCCAATTTTCCATTCTTATTGACTTTAGCGTATAAGGCTAATTCTGTGTATGCTGGTCCTCTTTTGACCAAAGATCCTCCGGAGTTATTACAAATCCCACCGACAATTGAAGCCCCAATAGAAGTTGAGCCTATAACTGAGTGAGGTTCTCTGGCGAATGGTTTTAATTTTCTTTCTAAACCGTATAAAGTGCTTCCTGAGAGTCCTATGATCTGCCTGCCTTCATTAATAATATGAATATCTTTTATTCGTAAGGTATTTATGATCAAAACCGGGCGGTCGTACTCATTACCGTGAGGAGTAGATCCCCCCGTTAACCCGGTATTAGCTGCCTGCATTATTACTATTATATTGTTTTCAACACAAACTTTTAAAATATCCCAAATTTCAAGAAGTGTACCAGGTTTAGCAACAGCTAATGCCTTGCCTGAACCATAGCGCCATCCTTCTGAGTATGGAACCTTACTCCAATTAGCTGTAAGAATATTTTTATCCCCGGCTATATTTTTAAGTTTTTTAATAAAATCTATTTTCTTTTCCATTAAAATCTATAATATTTGCTTAAGCGGTTATCCGTGTTTAATAATTAATTATTCCTTCTCTAGATTCAATTATTAATTCGTTTTTTGAAGAATCTTCTACTAAACCTATAATTTTAGCTTCTACATTAAACTTTTTAGATATATCTATTATTTCATCTGCAACCGTTGGGTCACAATAAATTTCCATTCTATGTCCCATATTAAATACTTCATACATCTCTTTAAGTGAGCTATCAGTATCCCTATGAATTATTTCAAACACCTCAGGTATTTCAAAGAGATTGTTCTTTATTATTCTTTTATTATTTACAAAGTGAAGAACTTTTGTCTGCCCACCTCCAGTACAATGAATTATACCCGATATTTTATTTAAACAGTTAGATATTATTTTTTTTATTATAGGAGAATAAGTCCTGGTAGGAGAAAGTAATAATTTTCCAATATTTTCGTGTGTTTTACATTTATCTGTTAATAAGTTTTTACCACAATAGATCAGATCATTTCTAGTTTCATCACAATATGTCTCTGGATATTTTTTTGCATAGATTTTATCAAGAATATCGTGTCTTGCAGACGTTAAGCCATTACTTCCTATACCGCTATTATAACTTTTTTCATATTTTGATTTTCCATAAGAACTGAGACCTACAATCACATCCCCACTTTTAATTTTGCATTCTATAATGTTCTTTCTTTTCTCTCTTGCAAAAACTGTACTATCTACTATAATTGTTTTAGTTATATCACCTACATCTGCTGTTTCCCCTCCTGAAGATATAATCTTTATTCCATTGTCGTTTAAAGTTTGAATAGTCTCTGTATTTCCTTTAATAATCTCAGAAATAACTTCCCCAGGAATTAAATGTTTGTTTCTTCCTATTGTTGATGACATTACAATATTATCAGTAATTCCAACGCATACTAAATCATCTATATTCATTATTAATGCATCTTGCGCTATTCCTTTCCAGACACTAATATCACCTGTCTCTTTCCAATATAAATAAGCTAAAGCAGATTTAGTTCCTGCCCCATCTGCATGCATTACATTTGAGTAATCAGGATCTCCAGATATTATATCTGAAACAACTTTGCAAAAAGTATTTTGAAATATTCCTTTATCTTGATTTTTTATTGCCTTGTGTACATCTTCTTTTTTTGAAGAAACACCCCTATCTAAATATCTTCTAGACATTTAACCTTAATTGTTATTAAAAAACTTTTCTTCTGAGTTTGCATCTTCTGAGTTTTCAATAAACTCATAACTTGTAACTTTAAATTCTGTTCTTCTATTTATTTGATGTTCCTCTTCGGTCTTTGCATTTGGAATAATAAGTTGAGATTCTCCATATCCTTTAGCAGTCATTCTGTTTTCACTAATTCCTTTACTTATAATATAAGAAACTGCAGATTCTGCTCTTCTCTGAGAAAGATCTTGATTATAATCTACTGTAGATCGATCATCAGTATGAGAACTTAATTCTACAGTTATATTAGGATTATCATTCAAAATAACTACAAGCTTATCAAGCTCTAAGGCAGCATCTTCTCTTATATCTGCCTTATTTAAATCATAGTATATATTATCTAATACAATAGATTTATTTACTACTATTTTATCCAACACTAAGTTTTTCTCAAATTCCACGTTAGTTATAAATTCTTTTAATTTAGTTCTATCTACTTCCTTTCCTATTGTACTAAAGTCACCTCTTGTGCTAAAATAATTTTCTTTTTCTCCTATTAATATATAATCTTCATCCGAGTATACTGTAAATTCAAACTTACCCTTCTCGTCTGTAAATGTTTCTTGAATAATATTTTCCTCTTTATCTAAAAGTTTAACACTACTGTTTCCTAAAACACTTAATTCTTTATTTTCACTCTTAGGTGTCAAGGTTGTTCCTTTTAATATATAATTAACAATTTTTAAATTAGGGTCATCATTCACAAATGTGTAAATATCATCATCTCCATAACCCCCATCTCTATTTGAGGTGAAAAACCCTCTTGTTGCGTTATACGGATTGACTCCAAAGTCATCACCCCTTGAGTTTAAGGGTTTTCCAGGGTTTGATATGGTAACCTTTCCAGATTTTCTTGAGGCAACAAAAATATCAAGACCACCAAACCCCTCATGATTATCAGAAGAAAAATATAATCTTCCATCTTCAGTAACAGATGGAAACAACTCATTTCCAGGTGTATTTATCTCAGGACCTAAATTTTGAATGTTAATCCATCTTCCTCTTCTATTTACATTAGCCTTATAAATATCAGTTCCACCATACCCTTTTGATCTATTTGATGCAAAATAAAGTGTCTTCCCATCTTTACTTAAGAAAGGTGTTGAGTCCCAACTTCTTGAAGTATTCACATTTAATAGTCTTGGGTTAGCCCAGCCGCTTCTTCTGTATCTAGAATAATAAAGGTCAACATTATTTCTTCCATTACTTTTTCCATTATTACCTTTTGCGAAAATCATATACATCCCATCTCCAGAAAAAGTAATTGAACCCTCATTTACCTTCTCATTATTAATATTTTCTCCTAGTTTTTTTAATGAGTTAATATCAACGTTTGCGCCCTTACTTTTTATTTCATATAAATCTGTAAAAGGAGTTCCTGTCCCACTATATATTTTTTCAGATTGTCTATTAGAAACAAAATATAATTTTTCATTTGAGAAAGCAGGAGAATATTCAGCGTAATTAGTATTTAAAGCTTTTAAGTTTTTTACTTTATAATAGCTAGTATCAGGATAAAGTCGAAGATTTTTAATATGAAGTGATTCCCTTCTCATTAAGTTAATTACAGCTTCATCTTTTCCTTTTGAAAGATAATTTGAAATCAAAGAATCAGCGGCATTATAATTACTATTTCCTTTTAATGATAATGTTAAATAGTAATAAGCCATCTCATCTCTAATGCCAAACTTTATAGCATCTTTATAATACTTTTCAGCCTGCCATAGTCTGTTAGATTTTCTTAAAGATTCAGCTAATAAAAAACTGTTTTCAGAATCCCCTTCTTTAATTATCTTTTCAAATTTTATTGATGCATCATAATATTCTGCATTATTAAAATCTTTAACAGCAGTTTTTGTGGTTATGCAAGAGCTAAAGCTTAAAACAATCAACACAAAAATTATAATTTTATGCTTTATCATTTAATAAAATTAATTAACCAAGATTTATTTATATCCAAAACCCAATTTTTATCAAACTCTTCTTTGTTTTTTACTGTCGTGTTTACCATTTTATTTTCTGCACTTAACTCTTTATTAGAAATAAGTTTAATTAAAGTTGATCTGTCTTTAAATTCAATATTTTCACCAATAAAGATACCTATTTTAGAATTAGGCTGTATATCAATTTTAAGTTGATTTAAACTTTCTCTTAATAAAGCGCTTGAGCTGTCAATTGAACACCCACTAATTTCATCCTCAGCAAACAGAATTATGAAATTTTCTTTGAATAATTTAAATGAGGAAACAACACTTTTACCATGGGAAACCCAGTCTTGGCATAAATTCTTTAAAAAACCTGTAACTATATATTTTTTTTCAACAATAGGCTTGTCAGTTATGAAGACCCAACATCTTGCTTTTTTATTTAGTTTATTATAAGAAACATACATATTATTTTTTTAAATTTTCTTCTATAATTTCTGATATGTCTTTAACGTTAATTTTTTTATCTAGATTTTTTTCATTCACACCATCGTTTATCATTGTCAAGCAGAAGGGGCAAGCAACGGCTACAGTGTCTGGGTTAATATCTTCAATATCTTTAATTCTTTCTAGATTTATTTCAACATTTCCAGATTCGGACTCTTTAAAAATTTGAGATCCTCCTGCACCACAGCATAAACCATTTTCTTTACTTCTTTTCATCTCGTGAAGGTTTTCAGATAATAAGTTTATTAAATTCCTCGGGGCCTCATAAATTTTGTTTCCTCTTCCTAAATAGCAGGAGTCATGATATGTGATTTTAATGTGTGATTTTTTTGATAATAATTTTCCATCCTCTAAAAGTTCATTTAAAAATTCAGTGTGATGTATTACATCATAATCACCTCCTAGCTCTGGATATTCATTTTTTAATGTATTGAAACAATGTGGACACATTGTTACAATTTTCTTTATGTTATATTTATTGAGAGTGTTAATATTATTTAAAGCTTGCATCTGAAATAGATATTCATTTCCAGCTCTTCTAGCTGGATCGCCTGTACATCCTTCTTCATCTCCAAGAACAGCAAAATCTATTTTTAAATGGTTTAAAATTTTAACAAATGACTTTGTGACTTTCTTATACCTGTCATCATAAGATCCTGCACAACCCACCCAAAAAAGAATTTCTGGGTTTTGATTTGAATTAATAAATTCACTTATAGTTTTAACTTTCATATCTCTTTTTTAAACCAATTAGATCTTTCATCTATTGGAAACTTCCATGGTGAAAAATTAGTTTCAATGTTTTGCATCATGGAATTCCATTCTGCTGGGATATTTGAATCCTCTAAAGCTGCATATCTTCTACATTCTATAATAACATCTAATGGGTTTATGTTAATGGGACACTCCTCAACACAAGCATTACACGAAGTACAGGCAAATATCTCTTCTTTACTTATATAATCTCCCAGTAAACTTTTATTATCATAATTTAGATTCTGATCTTTCATTTTTCCAATTTCTTCTGACCTATCTCTTACGTCCATCATTATTTTTCGTGGAGATAATTTCTTTCCCGTAATATTTGCCGGACATACTGAGGTACATCTACCGCACTCCGAACATGAGTAAGCTTCTAAAATATTTTTCCATGATAAATCTGTTACGTCTTTTGCTCCAAACCTTTTAGGGGGCTCATTAACTTCTTCTGTTGAAATACCCATCATAATCTTAATTTCATTTGTTATAGAATCCATATTACTCATTTTACCTTTTTCATTATCATCTGAATAGTAAATATTAGGAAAAGAAAGAAAAATATGAAGGTGCTTAGAATAGGTTACATAAACAGCAAAAAGAAATATTCCAATTATATGAATCCACCAAAATGTTCTTTCAATAATCACTAAGCTGTCAGTTGAAAAGTTAATAAGTAATGGTTTTAATGTGCCTGAAAAATAAAAGCTTCCAGTAAAATTATATTTTCCATGATCTTGTAAAATGAGATCTGATGCATTCATAGTTAGTATAGCTACCATTAAAATTATTTCGAATATTAGAATTAAGTTCGCATCTAAAGTTGGCCAACCCTTTAATTCAGAGCTTTTTAATCTATTAATATTCATAAAATTTCTTCTAACTAAAAAAATAACACATGATATTAGAACTAGAATAATAAAAAATTCAATTATTGATATAAAAACATTGTAATAAGGCATGCCAATCATATTAAATATTCTATGAGTACCTAAAATCCCATCGAGTATTATTTCTATTATCTCAATGTTTATTATAATAAAGCCAGAATAGATCATCAAATGAAGTATAGCAGGTGTCATTTTTTTAAACATTTTCGATTGTCCAAACGCAACCAATATTAAATTTTTTAATCTTGTCTCTTTTTTTGTTGAAGTTTTATATTTCTTATTACCTAATAAGATATTTCTTTTTATAGTCTTAACTCGTTTGAAGAGAATGAAGCTAAAAAATAATAGCAAAAAAAGAAATAAAAATTGTGGGATTGCTTCCATAGTTTAATTGTTCAAATTCAAAAATAATAATTTTGTGAGAAATGTTTATTTAATTAGGTTTGCAAATATTTCATCAGGTGCTGTAGCTCAGGTGGTAGAGCATCGGACTGAAAATCCGTGAGTCGGTGGTTCGAGTCCACCCAGCACCACTACCTTATGAAATGGATATATTTAATTATTGCAATTATTACTGAAGTTATTGCAACATCTGCTTTAAAAGAGTCTCAAGGTTTTTCTAAACTACTACCGTCTGTAATTGTTATAATAGGTTACTCATTGACATTTTATTTTATGTCTCTTACATTAAAAGAGATGTCTGTTGGTATTACTTATGCAATATGGAGCGGGATGGGGATTTTATTAATCTCTTTAATTGGTTATTTTAGATATAATCAGGTTTTGGATTCAGCAGCAATTTTCGGAATGAGTTTCATAGTAGTAGGGGTAATTATATTAAGATTTTTTTCAAAATCTATTTAGATGTATACTTAAAATTTATATCTCTTAAAACCTTCCATTGCACCGTATTTTGCAAAACCTAGTTTAGAATATAATTCTGCTGTATTCTTATTTCTGTCTTCTGCTCTTTGCCAAAATTCTCTTATATCGTCTCCTGGAAAAACTACTGAGTCTTTTTGAGATTGATGTTTAAATATAGCTCTTCTTTTTTTTAGTATTTGATCAGGGCTAAGTGGTACTGACATATCTATATCATAAACCTTCCATTCATTCCAGGCCCCTCGATATAACCAAACATAACAGTCTTTCATAAATAATTTTGACTTTAAATTATCTATGGCCCTATATATTGATCTTAAACAAAGTCTATGGGTTCCGTGAGGATCACTTAAATCTCCTGCAGCATATATTTGGTGTGGTTTTATTTTTGTAATTAAATTCTGAACAATCTTTATGTCTTCATTAGATATATCTTTCTTTTTAATAGTTCCTGTTTGGTAAAATGGCATATCTAAATAGTGTATATTCTTTTCATTTTTTAAGCCAAGATATTGACACGCTTGATACGCTTCAGATTTTCTAATTATACCCTTTACCTTATTTACGATTTTAAAACCATCAATATCAATTTTTTCCGTCATTAGTCCAGATATCTTTTTATGGAAATTGCTTGCCCATATAATATGATTTTTTTCCAATTTATTTTTTTCATCGCTCATTAGTATATTTAGTTCTTTAGGTGATAAACTAACAGCTAATCTTTTTATTAATTCAGTTATTTCTATTACATCATTATCATTTACTGCTATATTCCCTGAAGTATTGTATGCCACATGAACCTCATGCCCTTGGGTAATTAATCTTTCAAAGGTTCCTCCCATTGAGATTACGTCATCATCGGGATGAGGAGAAAAAATTAATATTCTTTTTTTTGAGGGCTTTGACCTTTCTGGTCTATTTGTGTCGTCAGCATTAGGTTTTCCACCAGGCCAACCAGTGATGTTGTTTTGGATCATGTTGAAAGCTTTAATATTTGTCTCATATGCTGATATATACTTTTCAAATATTCCTCCCATCCCGTTTTCATGATAATCCTCATCAGTTAGTTGTAATATTGGTTTGTTTTTTTTAAGACTTAGCCATATTACCGCTTTTTTGATATTAAAGTCAGTCCAACCAATAATTGTTGAGCTTAGTGAAGTTGAGGGCTTCTTGGTTATATCTGTAAAAACCCATGGGCAGTTCATTCTATTTAGTTGAGAAGAAGATTCTTTATCTAAAATAAAAAGGCAATTATTGTGTTTTTGCAAGAATGATGCAGGCACTAATTCGTTTTCATCTTCTTCTATAGATTTTTTAATAATTTTAGCTTTACTATCACCCCAAGCTACTAAAAGGACTCTTTTTGCATTCATAATGGTCTTTATTCCCATAGAGATAGCGTCCTTTGGCACATTATTAATTCCACCAAATTCACTAGCGGCATCAAATTTTGTGGTAAGCTCAATCTTAACTTTTCTGGTTACTGAAGATTCAATAGATCCAGGCTCATTGAACCCAATGTGCCCGTTTCTTCCTATGCCAAGAAGTTGGAGGTCTAAACCTCCCGCATTTTTAATTTTATTTTCAAAATCAACACAATGTTTTTCAATTTTATTTGATTTAATATACCCGCTTGGAATATTAATATTATTTGGGTCTATATCTATATGCTTAAATAGATTTTCAAACATAAACTTGTGGTAGCTATGTATAGAGTTAGGATCCATTGGAAAATATTCATCTAAGTTGAAGGTTATTACATTATAAAAGCTGAGATTTTCTTCTTTGTGCATTCTTACAAGCTCTTTGTAGATCGAAATGGGAGAGGATCCAGTTGCCAATCCTAAGACACAATTTTTCTTTTTAGATTGTTTTTCTTTAATCAAGTTGGCTATTTCATTTGCAGCAGCTTTAGATCCAGTTTTTGGGTGTTCATAAAGTTCTAATGCTATTCTCTCTTTGAAAATACTCTGATCATATAAGTTATCAGCTCTCTTTGATATAATTGAGTTTTTAAGAGGCTTTAGTACACTTAAATTTCTTTTTATTATTTTTTTTAGTTGACCTAATAAAACTTTTCTTTTCGTGATATCCTTCTCTTTGTTGGGGTATATGTCTTCTCTAAATTGTTTTCCATTATAAATTTTTATTCTTTTTCCTTCGTGGTTATAGTAACAAAATGATCTTGAGGGGTTGGCGTTAATTTTTATTTTATGTCCCATGAGACTTTAAATATAAGAGTTTATAAAAAATTATTAGTAAATATAACGTATCATGAGACATATTGTCTCATATATTTTACTTTTTGTCCTTTGAATTTATTTTATATATTTATAAGTAATTATAAACTCAACTTAACCACTACCATGAAATATTTATTACTAAGTCTCATAATGATTCAGTCATCATTATTTGCTCAAAAGAAAAATGAGAAAGAAAACAAAGATAAATCTTACGATGAAATTATTAATGATGATTTTATCACTGATGAAGGTCTTTTTAAAGTACATCAAAATAATCAAAAGGTATATTATGAGATACCAAGTTCCTTACTTGATAAAGAGATGTTGATGGTAACAAGGATTGCTAAGACAGCAAATGGAATTGGTTATGGAGGACAAAAGATTAACTCTCAGGTACTTAGGTGGCAGAAAAAATATGATAAAATATTACTTAGAGTTGTTAGTTATGAAAATATAGCAAGTGACTCACTCCCAATCTATGAATCTGTTAAAAATTCAAACTTTGAACCAATTCTATCATCTTTTAACATAGAAGCCTATAACCCATCTGATAGTTCTTTATTAATTAACGTGACAGAGCTCTTTACAACTGATGTTAAGGCTTTGGGCTTTCCTCAGTTTAGAAGAAAAAATCTAAAGATTACTTCTCTAGATAAAAAAAGATCATTTATAGAATCAGCTAAAAGTTTTCCTAAAAACATAGAGGTTAGAAATGTACTAACCTATATCTCAACTCAGCCACCTTCACAAAGAAATTCGCAGACTATTAGTTTAGAGGTAAATAATTCTATGATTCTTCTTCCAGAAAATAAAATGCAACCAAGATATTTGGACAGAAGGGTAGGGTATTTTTCTCAGTCACAAACTGACTACGGGTTAGATGAGCAAAAAGCAAAGTCAACTTCATATATTAGGAGATGGAAATTAGTTCCTAAAGATATAGAAGCTTATAATAGGGGAGAATTAGTAGAACCGATTAAACCTATTGTTTATTACATTGACCCTGCGACTCCAGTTAAATGGAGAAAATATTTAAAGCAGGGAGTTGAGGACTGGCAGGTTGCTTTTGAGGCTGCGGGTTTTAAAAATGCTATCTTATGTAAGTACCCTCCATCTAAAGAAGAGGATCCAGATTGGAGTCCTGAAGACGTAAGGTATTCAGTTATCAGATATTATGCTTCAGATATTCAGAATGCTTATGGACCTCATACTGCTGATCCAAGGACAGGAGAAATTCTAGAGAGTGATATAGGATGGTATCATAATGTAATGAACCTTTTACGAAATTGGTATCTAATTCAAACTTCTGCAGTAAATGAGCAGTCAAGGGGAGTAAAATTTGAAGATGAAGTTATGGGTCAACTAATAAGGTTTGTTTCTGCTCATGAAGTTGGACACACAATCGGATTACCTCATAATATGGGATCAAGCTTTGCTTATTCTGTTGATAGTCTTAGATCGCCTTCTTTTACCTCTTCTCATGGAGTAGCACCTTCTATCATGGATTATGCAAGATTTAATTATGTTGCTCAGCCCGGTGATGGTGTAAAAAATTTTTATCCCATGGTAGGTGAATATGATATTTGGTCTATTAAGTGGGGATATTCTTATTTTAATAATCTAGATTCGAAATCAGAGAAAGAAACTCTTAATAAATGGATAAAAGATAAGTCATCAAATTATGATTACTGGTTTGGATATTCAAATGGAATAGACCCCAGGTCTCAAACAGAATCTATAGGAAGTGATAATATGGATGCGAGTTATTATGGGATTCTAAACCTTAAGAGAATTGTCCCTAATTTAATAGATTGGACCTACGAAGAAGGAAAAAATTATGATGATTTAAAGGAACTTTATTTAAATGTTTTTTCTCAATTTAGAAGATATATTGGTCATGTTTCTACAAATGTTGGAGGTATTTATGAAGACTTAAAAAGTAATGACCAAAAAGGAAAAGTATATTCTCATGTTTCAAAAACTACTCAAAGGAAAGCAATTAAGTTTTTAAATGATCATGTTTTTATTTCATTAGATTGGTTAGTAGAAGAGAATGTATTGGATAAAATAGAAAATGTCGGTGCGCTTGAGAGGGTTAGATCTGCACAAAATTATGCATTAAGTAGATTATTTGATTATTCTAGACTTGCTAGAATGTTAGAAAATCAAGCAATCAATGGAAATGATGCATATTCTATTAATGATATGATTGAAGATTTGAATTTAAGTTTATGGGGTAATATGTCAGATACTAGCCCAATAAAATTTTATAGAAGAAATCTCCAAAAAACATATATTAATAAATTATTAGACATTATGAAAAATGATAAAACACAGTCACCATACTATAAAAGATTTGGAACAAATATAGATTTTCAATCATCTGATATTAGATCAATAGTACTTGGTGAAATTATAAGTTTAGATAAAAAAATAAAAATAAAAATTAAGAAGACAAATGATGATTCTTCTATAAATCATCTTAAGTACATAAAGACATTGATAGCTGAATATAATAAAGATTAGTTAAGAAAAGATTTTAAATTTCTTATCTCATTTTCTTTTAAACTTCTCCATTTTCCTCTTGGTAAATCTTTTTTTGTTAATGGTCCAATCATGACCCTATCTAACTTAATTATTTTAAGATTTATCTTTTTGAAAATCTTTTTGAAAATCTTATTTTCATCACTATTTATTTCAACCCCAACCTCATTATCATTCTCTAATTTTTTTACCTTTTCTATTGATATTTTTTTATTATCAATAGCAAGTCCAGATTTTATTGTTTCTATATCATTTTTACTAATAGCTTTATCTAATATAATACTATAAATTTTTTTTAATTTAAGTGAAGGGGATATCAATTTTTCTAATAGTTTATTATCGTTAGTTAATAATAAAAGACCTGACATATCATCATCTAAATCTCCAACTGGAAATAACTTTTCTTCAATTTTTTTTAATAAGTTAAAAATTGTTTTCCCTTTCATATTACTTTTAATAGAAAACCCTTTAGGCTTATTTAGTAAAATATATTGTTTTTTTTCTGGAATAATTGATATTCCATCAACTGTAACTAAATCATTTAAACTAATCATTAAACCTAATTTAGAACACCTTTTCCCATTTATCTTAACCTTTCCTTTTGTTATAAGATTATCAGCCTGCTTACGGGAACA
>TARA_B110000008_G_scaffold139748_2_pt1 | contig 17001 bp, 6 predicted proteins | sample TARA_B110000008 | Tara Oceans TARA_B110000008 (sample SAMEA4396496) | marine metagenome | biome: Westerlies Biome; feature: [DCM] deep chlorophyll maximum layer (ENVO:01000326); material: water (ENVO:00002006), including particulate matter (ENVO:01000060) such as... | depth 40 m
TTCGCGCGAGTCCACGCGTCTCGCGCGCGGCGCGCGCGCGATCGATGAAACGCGGAGCGACAGAGTCAACGCGGCGAAAAGTCAACGCGAGCGAACGAACGAACGAACGCGGTTCGACGGTGACGGGACGCTCGAACGCGGCTGAACGAGGACGCGAGCGTTGACGCGAGCGTGATCAGCGCTCGCTGATGGTCGAACGTCCGAGCGCGATGGCGATCGGCGTCGGATGGTGATTGGATGTTTTGGACGGGTGACTGACCTCGCGCGCGTTTTGCTCAAACGCAGGCATCGTGTTGACGAATGACGGGAATGCGATTTTGAGAGAGATCGACGTCACGCATCCGGCGGCGAAGAGTATGATTGAACTGTCGCGCACGCAAGACGAAGAAACCGGGGACGGGACGACGTCGGTGATTATTCTGGCTGGTGAAATCCTTCATCTGTCGCAACAGTTTTTGGAAAAGAACATTCACCCGACAGTCATCGTGAGGGCGTACATGAAGGCGTTGGACGCCGCATTGAAAGTGATTGATTCAATTAGTTTTCCCATCGATGTCACGAATCGTGATGAGATGATGAAGATCGTCAAGAGCTCTGTCGGCACCAAGTTTACCGCGCGCATGGGCGAACTCATTCCAAACTTGGCGCTCGACGCGGTCATGTGCGTGGCTCGCAAAAACGCCGACGGCACGAACGACATAGACATTAAAAAGTACGCCAAGGTGGAGAAGATTGCGGGTGGTTCTATCGATGACTGCACGGTGCTACGAGGAGTGATGATGAACAAAGACGTCGTCGCGCCTGGACGAATGAAGCGACGAATTGAAAACCCGAGAATCATGCTTCTCGACTGCCCATTGGAGTACAAAAAGGGCGAGAACCAAACCAATGTGGAAATCACCAAGGAAGAAGATTGGGCGGTGTTGCTGAAGATGGAGGAGGATTGGATCAAAGAGACGTGCGCGAAGATCGCGGCTTTCAAGCCCGATGTCGTCGTCACCGAAAAGGGATGCAGTGATTTGGCTTGCCACTACCTTTCCAAGGCGGGCATCACCGCGTTGCGACGCGTCCGCAAGACCGATAATAATCGCATCGCGCGAGCCGCGGGGGCCACCGTCGTTTCTCGCGTGGATGAGCTTCGTGAATCAGACATCGGCACCGGTGCTGGTTTGTTCAACGTCGAGAAAATCGGTGACGAATATTTCACCTTCGTCGTCGACTGCAAAGAGCCCAAGGCGTGCACCGTCGTCCTTCGCGGCGCGAGCAAGGATATTTTGAATGAAATTGAACGCAACTTGATTGACGCGATGGGCGTAGCGAGGAATGTCGTCCAAGACCCGCGACTGTTGCCCGGTGGCGGTGCGGTCGAAATGGCTGTCTCTCGCGCGATCGCGGAAGAAGCGACGAAGATCGAGGGTGTGGAGCAATGGCCGTTCCGCGCCATCGGCGCGGCACTCGAGGTCATTCCGCGAACGCTCGCGCAAAACTGCGGCGCCAACGTCATTCGCACTCTCACCAAACTTCGCGCCAAACACGCCGAGGGCGAAGAAGCGCGAACGTTCGGTATTGATGGCGATAAGGGCACGATCGTAGACATGAAAGAGCTCGGTGTGTGGGATCCGTACGCGGTCAAGGTGCAATCCATCAAAACCGCCGTCGAGAGCGCCACGATGCTATTGCGCATTGATGACATCGTCTCCGGGCTTTCCCAAAAGAACTCCGACGCGGCGGGCACGGGCACGGGCGTCAGCGCGGGCGACGACGACTAATCGTCGAGCGTAGTACACTGCGGCGGATAGCGCTAATCGAATACATACATAGACTTTTGCCACTCATTCGCAAGCCTCGCTGTGCAAAGCCTTCGCGGCGAATGCGTTTTGAACGTGATTCAATCGCGCGCGTCTCGCACTGACCGTCGCGTTTCGTCGTCGTCATCGTTCGTCATGGACGCTCGCGCGATGGCGCGCAAAACGCTCGATCGCGCGCGCGCGGCCGGCACTCTCATCGCGTGCGCGCCGCGCGTGGTGTCGCCGAAAACGTGCGATTTAATCGAGTCAACTTTTCCCGCGTCTTCGCACGACCGCGCCGAGCTGCTGTCGCGCCTGATCGCTCTGGGTCTGCTGCAGTACGCCCAACACATGGCGAGCTACCGCGCGTGGCGACACAGCGCGCGAGCGTGGGGGGAGATCGCACGAGGTGACGCGAAGGGGACGTTTTGGGCGATCGCTCGCGCCTTTGGCACTTTCGCGCTCGTGGCGGAACCGTTGCGGTTGTCGCGTCGTACGTACAGGGCACTGTTGCGACGAGAGCTGGCGACGCGGTTCGGGGGCGACGTAGTGAACGCCATGCTCACCGACGAGGCGCTGGCGAGCGCGAAAGATGAGCCGATCGAGAGCGCACGCGAGGCGGCGGCTTCGGCGGCGGTTGGAGCGCCGGCGTTTGCGCGCGCGGCGCTCGATGCTGCGGCAGATGGGATCGAGGCGTGCGTGGCGATGGTATATCACGCGCAGTGTCTGTTTCAAAGCTCGTTCTGGAGCGCGCCAGTCTTGATTGGGAGCGCGTTGATCGGGCAAGTTGCGCAGAATGCGCGGACCTTTGACGGATATGAGGCGAAGAAGGAGGCGCATCGAGCGGAAACCGCGACGGCCCGACTTCGAGAACTGCTGGCGCACGCAAGGACAGATGGCGAAGCGATCGCACTTGCGAACGGGGCGATCACCGAAGCAGAAGAAGCGATGGCCACATTGGAAGCGGGGCAAGAGTTTGTGTATAGACGGGAAGTTTTGAACGCTCGAGCGAGTTTCCCGTCCGACGTGTACGATGCTGCGGCTAACTTGTTGCCCGTGGCGACCGTGCTTCCGCGTCTCGTACGAGGAGTCTCGGTGAACGCATGGGATATTCAAGTCGCGATGTCATCTTTTAACGGCATTCGCGCCGCACTCGCCGTGCTCGTACAGAACATGTCTACTCTGCGAACGGCGGAGCTGCACGCGGGGCACGTTTCCAATTTGTACGACGCCCTCGACGTATCCACAGTGCGTGGGCTCGCGGGTGACAACGAAAGCGGCGGCGCAAGCGTGCGTGTCGACACTCCGGAAGATGACATGTCGCTCGTCGAAGTGGATTCGTTGAGTTTGCGCGGATACGATGGGCAAGAAATCATTCGAGGGCTCGACTTCGTGTTGTGTCGCGGCGACTCGCTTGCCGTCGTCGGTCCTGCAGGGTGCGGTAAGACAATGCTCGTGAAAGCACTTGTGGGTCTATGGAGCTATGGTTCAGGTAGTGCGCGAGTCATTCATCGATCTCGCGTGTGTGTGCTATCGAGGAAACCTTACTTCCCCAAAGGTTCTCTCCTCGATGTGTGCTTGTATCCGACATCCTCTGCGGATATTGGAACCGACACTCGTGAACTGCTCACTGACGCCATGGTAGCCCTCGGGCTCGGAAGACACATCGATTACTTGGACGCGATTGCGCCTTGGGGCGACAATCTTAGTCCAAGTGAGCAGCAGCGCTTTGCGGTTTGTCGAGCAGTCGTGAATAGAGTCGACTTATGCGTGCTCGATGACGCCACTTGTGCGATGGATCCAAAAGATAGAGCCGCATCGTATGACGTTCTCAAGAAACATGTAAGCGGTATTTTGAGCCTCGGTGACGAAGTGTCGCTGCCGAAGCATCACTCTAGGACACTTCGCGTTCGTTCTGACGGGACGTTGGGCGATTTTGAGGAGATGGCATCGCCGGTAACGTCATCTCGCATCAACGTTAGAGATGTGGCTCGAGAAGCCATAGGAGAACCCCTCGTCGATGTCGCCTCCGAAGAAAGCGATTCGAGCGCTTCAGGTTTCAATCCGCTTCAGATGGAGGCAAACCGCAGAGAGAACCAGTTTATTCGTCGACAGAAGAAAAATGTCGCTCGTGCGCTCGGCGTGAATCCCCAAAAATTCGGTGTGGTTCCGACTCCTACCAAATCGACGAAAGGAAAGCCCCTCGCGTTCGACCCACTCGCGTAGAGAGTTGAAATTCCATGTTTAGTGTTGTTACATTCTATGTTAATCGCTAATCTAAATGAAGCCAAAGCCTTCACAACCTTCAACAATCGCGTACAGCAGCCTGTCGCGTAAGATTTGCTTTGAGCTGTATTCGTGCAAATCGAGTTGATTGAAGCACGTGTGTGCGGATGGCAACTTTGAATCATCCGCGTGCTGCCGATGGATTTGAAAACGTTGCGGGCCTTGCATGCCTTGCAAAGCACCGAATCCATCCAAAGGAACCTTAGAGGTACCGGTACAAAACATCAATAAGCGCGCCAAGTCTTCCTTGTTCATTTCCCTCACGACGTCCCAAAACCATTGAATTTGTTTTGACCCGACGGTGAAGCCGGTGTATTCAGTATTGGCGCGTAAATCCTCGACGTCGATGTCCGGGGTACCACTTATGAGCAGTTCCAATTCAGACGCATTCAGGATGGAAATCGTTTCTCTAGGGACAACTTCTTCAAACCCCTTCACGAGAGCAGCGAGTTGGTCCTTCACCGCATTCGTCATTCGGTGCGCGGTTATCAGGTTGACGTATTCAAACTTGTTTGCATCTGTCACTGCGATATTTCGTCCGTTTTCGGTCAAATCGTGAACTTGAGTTTCACCAAAATAAGACGTTGTGTCGCTGAATGTGTATTCCATGACACCCTCCACAGAGTTCTCCAGCATCCATTTCAAGCTCTTGTAATAATCTGGATCTACACCTTCCATGTCTTCGTATGTGAGCTGCTGACCGAGAAGGTGCTTGTAAATCGGACGCGTGAAGTATGCGTTGAGGAGAATGTCGTCGAACAAAGCCTTACCGACGAGTCTACCGACGAATCTAAAATAGCTGAGATAATCCGGATGGACCACACTGTTTTGATTCGGCTGATAGCATCCCTTGTCGTGAGACAACTCGAAGAGAGCGATGTTTGGATTGAAAACTTCTCGTGCCAAGATGGTGAACCACTCCTTTATCAAACCGCCACCGTCCATGCCTTCTTCGCCCACGAAAACGATGCTGATTTTGCCTCGAATTTCTTCGATACTCCGGCTGTTGAGTTGTCTAAACGAGTCTTCGAGTATTCGATCACGCCTAATGTGTAACGTTCGCGCCTCTGGACGATTATGTCCTAGGCGTTCGCGAAGTTTCTTGATTCGTGTCCGAATCTCCGCACGTTTGACGGAGAAGTCCAGCAAGCGTGGATTGCTCAACAGGATTTTCATGGGTCCGGAAAGCAACAGCGGGCGTTGCTTCAGCATGTCGTTGAGCATGTTTCTGTGTTGCTCGACAAACGCCCAAATGTCGCTCAATATGGCGGCGACTTTCGCATTTTTCCCTCCAGAATTTGAAAGTGCGTCGAGCATGTGACTCGACGTACGATGCAAAGACCCATGCGATGCATGCGACGCTCGCATACCCATCGCAGGCGAGGGTGCTCTCATCGAACCAGCGAGAGCAGGGAGCTGAAACGCACCGGATTCTCGTCTGCTCTTCGAAACTTCACCTTCGACGTATGGATAGAGGCTCGTTCCAATCATCAAGTACGTCGTTATACCCTCAGTCAGCGCGGCGCTAGCGTGCGAGCGTTCGCACAGGATCGATGCATCACCGCTTTCATCGCTAGTAATGTCTTGCATGAGACTTGCATAGACGTTCATCATCTGCCAAAACGGACGGAGCGCATCATGATATCGTATCAACTCTTCCTTCGCTTTATCCTTGAAAGCTTTTTGGAAACGGCTGTCTTTTCCATCCAAGTACGTCAGAACCTGAACAAAACAATCCGTCAGGCGACGCAAATAAGGAATATGCGTTTTCAGGGATTGACGCGAGTCGGCGTACTCAACGTGTCGTGCGGATGGTTCATCGACATTTGGTCTGTACTTGATCGACGACGCCTTCGACAAGCACGCGATGGCTTCAACCGAGCACTGCAGGGCATCGGCATGGAATCGATTCAGTATGACTGCGTCGCATCCCTCTTCAAAGAAGTCGCCTAAAACTTTTTGTAGTATAGTGTTGATTTTCTCGTACGCACTCGGGGCGAGATATGGAACCTTGAGAAAGCTTGCTATACTCGCCAAAAGTTCAGGGGTGGCGGCGGTTGACAAGCCTTTGGGCCCGATGTTGGGTTTGGGCGTAGCCGCAAGAAACTTTGTGAGGTAAGCGTCAGTGCACGTCGCGCACAGCTCAATATTCTTTTGGTCATGAAATTGCGATGCGTGTGCGAGAAGTCCGACCAGGAAAGAAAGGAGTGGTATATCCACGGTGCTCACGCCAGCGTCAGATCGCAACACAGCTTCGCCATTCTCCTTCTGATTTGTGAGAAAGTTTACCATACTTGCGTCCTCATCCTTCGCAAAGAAAAGTTTCACGCACGTCAAATTAACGCCACGAACGCGATATGTCCCATGTACGTGCCTGTTTCGACTAATGAGTTGCGACAGAAGCGTCAAAAGTCGTCTCGTCACCATCTCCTTGCGTGCTCCGTTACGCTCGCTCAGATTCGCGCACAGCGAGCGCGCCATGGCTACTTCCATCGCCGCGCTTGGCTCAAGACCCTTGGCGTTAGGAGAACTCAAAGTGGACTCGATGAAACGAGGATCAGCACGATCCATCGTGTTCATGATCACAGTTTCGATAATCTGGCGCAAAATTGACTCGCGGTTTTGGTCCACCACGCACAAGTTTACACATATTTTGTTCACAGTATCCTTTAAGTCGATAGTCTGAACAAAGAACAAAAGCAACAACGTTCGAATATGCTGATGGCGCAATTCGACGTTCACTTTTAACGGCTTGAAATCTTCTGGAGCGACTGCGTCGCGCGTTGACGACTGACGGATTCGCTCGTTGTCATTCCATGACATTTGCTCGTGACGGTCTAGACGGCCATCCCAGCCTTCACCAAACATCATATTTCCAATCTCCAACGGCAACGGCGCAGTGTCTGTCACTGTAGTTGCTGGGCTATTTGCACGAGGCCGAGGCGCGGATACCGAAGGACTGGCTTCGGTATGCTGAATCCTCGTCAACAATCTGTTTGCTCCGGAGGTAGTGCGTTGTATCAACTCGCGCTGAATATCGGCTGGCATGGCGCTAAGAAACTCAGCGCCGATCAAGTTGAGGTCGCTAGCAGCTTCTGGTGCTTGCTCGCGCGCACGAGCAACTAGTCTATTCGCATTCAAAAATCCATCTCGTAAATCTTCTGTAACCATGGAGAGCTCATTTGCGCTTATGTCCAGTGCCGCCGCTTCTCGGCGTTGTCGCGCTGTCCGCTCTTCGGGCGATTCGTCCACGATTTCTGCCAGATTTCCGTTGACGTTTTCCTTGTCTCGCTCACTGGAAACCAATGACGATGTCGCGAGTTCCGCGGTGTCCAAATGGGACAAAAAAGTACCAGAAGTCGCCAAAGACTCGCCGATACTCATGCACACTGCGTTTGACCAGAAACTTGCTCGGGCATTCCTTCCATCAAGGCTCCAAATTGTTTGATTCCGAACGCTGAATTCAGCCGGTGCTGTTGCCTGAAAGGATCCATCCCCGAGCCACAGGATTGCTTTTGCCGACGATAAAGGATCCAAAATTTCTAAATGCGATGGACGAACGGCCAAGCGAGCCATTTCCCCGCTGATAGAATTGAGCACGTCGTGCAACGAGCGAGATCTCGAACTAAAATCCATGGGTGTCGAGAGAGTGATATTTAAACTCGTGCCGACTCTTTGCACGTTAATGCCTTCGTGGTTCAACGCAGGCGGAACGCCCGTTTCGGATTGCGACCACGTGTGCCAGGGACTGCCATGCACCGGAGGATTTCCTCTCGCAAGAAGTGAAGGGTCACCCAGGGTCGCGCGAGCAATTCTTTGTGTTTGTTCACGAAGAGACGAAGTAAAAGGCACATCTCTACGATTGAAGAGTTCGGAAGCATTCACAGAAGAAGAACGAGGAGAGTGCTCGCGATTATGTCCCCGTAGTTGTCCCTCAGAACGAGATTCGCTGAGTGTCTGCTGTCTTTCGTCCTCTGTGGAAACTTCTGCTCGTTGCCCTCCTGCAATCTGCAGTTCGCCAACTGTCTGTGCCTCGACTCTCGGATCGGCACCTGACATGACGCTAGAGTAATCTGTGGCGAACCATGCTTCAACCTGGGCTCTCGAGACAGAAATGTGATCCCTCGAACCAAGATTGGATGTGCGTTCAACATGACTGCCTGAATGTGTAGCGCGAGGCAGCACGCGTACCCCAGACGGCGACGTATATGATGACTGTGGCGAGCTAGGTTCTTCAAAATCGCCTTCCTCTTCATCGTCGTCATCGTCATCATCGGAACCACCGCCGTCATCATAATCGAACTCCTCACCATCTTCGTCATACAAAGCATCGTCAGACATTTCCAAGACATCGTTTCCAGGATCAGGATCGATGTGATCCATGTCGCTTCCGTAAAAGTCATCTGCCATGGCTTCTTCGCCTTCTTCGCCTTCTTCATCATCTTCTTCTTCTTCCTCTTCAGAGTCCTCTTCGCTTGAGTCGCTCGTTCCACTTGATTCACCTGATTCGCCCGATTCGCTCAATTGTTCTTCGTCTGAGGATTCGTGCATTCCTTCTTCGTTGGCTTCATCGGAATCGTGGTCGTGGTCGTCGTCAACCTCCATCTCAGAATCATCGTCCGAGTTCTCGTGACCATCATCTGCATCGATGCCGTCGGCATCGCCATCGTCTCCTCCGAATACAGGATGAACACCTTCGATTTCTGGCATTCCGTCGAGGTCATCTTCGAGTCGAGCGACTTGAATGTTTCCTCCTGCAGCGTGTTCAAGCAAATTCTGGAGCATCTGCTCGGTTAGTGCGCGTCTCTCTTCAACTTCCTCACCGCTGGGTACCCGTGCAGCGTTTACCGCACGAACCATGTTACCGATGCGAGTAAGCCTGCTTTCGCGTTTACTCTTAGTAGATCGAACAACTAGAGCTTCGAGTACTGCGAGCGTTACTCGAAGAAATCCTGGATTGCCACGTTTTTCGCGCGCAGCGCCAACGACGTTTGTCTCTTCAATGAGTTCAATGATCCGCTCTGGGATTTTTAGACTGTACATCGTCTTAAGAACTCCTTGTTGGAGATTAAAGACTACCCGATTGCGAATGCGTTCACCGCTCTGATAGCCACGCGCCAAACCGTAATCCATAAGAGAGTGCAATAAATCCACAAATGCGTGCTTTGGAACTAGAGAATCACCTTTATCGGCGCAAGTTGAAGCTGTTTCTTGCGTTAAGTCCGGCTCCTTCAGAAGCACAAGCATTTTCTCAATTATTTTCGTTCGCGCTTTTTGGCTGTTGACGCATAAAGTTGCGAGGAAGAACGCCGCGTTTTCGCACCCGCACCAAACTCCCGTCTGTTCACTTGAGGAACTTCTTCTGCTCGACGGCAGTTGATAACGAAGAATGTTGCGGAAAATGTCAGTCTGGTCGTCCATATCCATCAAAGCCTTCACACTTGATGGATATACCTCAACCAATTCGGTGAGCAGACGGAAAGCTGCGGCTTGTCGCTCGAGCTTCGTCAATGGGGCTTGATGAATCGGCTCTGTCGCTACTGCAACAAGTACTTCCACGACCATTCTTAAGTTCTTTGTCAATCGAACGGTTGGAAGCGACTGCATTGCTTTCACTTCAGCCGTCGGGATGACGTACTCCCGAGGTGTACTCAGCGGTGTATCCGCCATAGTTCTGATTTCGGCGACGTTTGCGAATGCCGCTTCAAAGCAATCAAAATCTCGCTCAATTATATTTTTCATGGCGACGCAGAATGTCTTGAGTGCAACCTTGGAGTCTCTACCCATCGGAGGCTTGGTGATGCTCTTGACAATTTCAAGCTCCATGGCGAATTGTAATGTCCGGGGATCGTTCACCATGTGCCTCAAAATGACCGAAACACTGTCGTTGGTGTTGTTCCAAAAGCATGTAAAGAGCGTGTGTGCAAAACTTCTCTTAGATATTGCGGCTCCATCCTTGCTGTCGGCGAATGAATTCGAAGCGATGCGATCCGCAATCACGTTGTCACGTGATAGATTTGCTAGCAGATCAAGAATCACGGCTTGGACGGAGTGCGATTCATAATCACTCGCGAGTTCGCCTGAATTTTTAACGATTGCTATCAAGCACTCGACGCACGCATCGGCCAACGCAATCTTATGACCGTCGTTCAGAAAACCGAACTTGGAGTAATTTCTGGCACTGGCGTCGGAGTCACGATGCTTTTGCAGGCATGCCGCAGCATTGATGCAGTTTGCCAAAGGCACAAACGACAACGGCACATCTTTTAAAAACGTCTCCAATGAGGCCGTCTTTTGTGCAGCGCAGATTTTGTCGACCTCGGCGATAAATGTTTCGACTTGTGAATCAATTACCGAACCCTTTATCCATAGCGCTCTTCTTAACACTTCATCACCTTGCCTAGCGAGCGCCTCAACGAACGCATAGTGCTTGATCGCATACACCTCATCTCTACCGATCTTCGGCGTACGCGTGCGCACGACTTCGTCCGTGAGAGCGTATATGCACTCATCACGACTGAGGCCGCTCATGAGCTCATGTTTCTCAATAACCTTGAGCAAAAGCGTCGCACCTTTCTCTGCACTGATGTGGAAATTGGCGTACAGCGCGGCAACTAGCTCGTTTATGGCAGGCAGTCGACCTTGGACTGCGTGCGTGTGATTGAAAGCAACAGGAGCTGTTTCCATAGCGTCCGCCGTCTCCTCTAGCGCAGTAGACTCTGACGGTGCAGGTTCTGAAGGCGCCGTCGGTGCTTCGTCGGGCACATCTTCCATTGGTCGAGTTAGCATGTACTCGAGCGCTCTCTCCACACTCTGTCCATTCACAGCTGCGAGTGCGTGATGCGCGTGACCTCTGCTGAATCCCATCTCAACGATGGAATCTATCATCGTCTCTGATGGAACAAACTGCCGTGGCGGCGGGCGCGGTGGAGCACGCGGTACCGACGCGGCACGACGTTGCTCGGACATGACGGCTTGTTCGGTTCCACTAATGATGTTGAGTAGACACTGCACTAGTGCGTCGGAATCCACATGACCTGCCGCTACGGACGCAAAAATGTCCGTTTCTGGCCGCCAAATACATTTCAACGCTTCATTTAGAGAGCAATGAATCCAGTCCATGGCAGATCTTGAGTTAGTGAACGCGTCAGAAATATGTGTGTACTTTGTCATCTTGTCGTAGATAGGATCATCTTCTACGCGTTCGGGAAGACGTGTACCAAGCGCGAGCTTATTCGAGTTGTTCGATGCCATCAATTTGACGTCGGATATAGAGACGAAAATGCGCACAAAGCAGCTCAACGTCCTGTAACATTCCGCTGCGACATGTCCTTGCTCAGCCTTTTCCCCGGTGCACGTTTCTAATATACTCTGTGTCAGAGCCACCGTGCCTTGAAAATGGGTGTAAAGTTGCTCGAATAACCCACATCGAGCGGCGTAGTTGATCATGACCCCGTTCGGTGAATTTCTCTTGTCATCGAAGAATGATTCGTAAATCAACGCAAGGAAATTGTGCGAGCAGCGCTGTTCAAAATCCATCTTAGCATTCGATGCGTGACTCGGCGGAAGTAGCTCAGCCTGTGCGGTGACACGAGACGTAAACGCTTTGGTCATCTCGCGCGCAACTGCAATTATTGCTTCTCCGCTAAGCTTGATGAAATTTTGAGCTTCTGGACCCAAGTCTTTACGTCGCCGCATCGTTGTCGAAAGTTTTGCCACCGCGGCAAACAAACCACTTGTAACTCGTACAAAAAGATCCGCTCGAGTGTACAGCCACCAAACCGGTGAATACGGCATATCATCCGCTTGAATTTCCACTGCGAGTGAACGAAGCTTCGCTTCAATCTTTACCGCTTCATTGAACGCCGCCAACGCTGCGTTGAACAAGCTTTCGGCCATCATCGGGCCGTGAGGATCGTCACGTCGCTTATTCATGATAGCAGCAGACATCACCGGAACTTGCTGCACGAGAGTCGCGAGAAGTTCACACAACCTTTCGTGCGCAGCCATGCGCTGGCACAGTGATTTTGTCTGTCGACAGAACCGAACTTCGCGGTCCAACGCTGCTTTGTCACCTTTGTGCTTTTCGCTCAGTGTCTTGCTGTAAATATCGTACGTCGCTAATTTATCGATGTCATCACCTGTCTTGTCGAGCTCGTGGACGTAAAACTCTTCAATCTGCACACCGATATCAACAGCAGAGGCCATATACTTTTCAACGACGGTAGTGCACGCGAGAATCACGTCGTCTGACAGATTCGGCGTGTTCGCGCCGGCATACGAGTTGCTGGGATCCGGCGGGTTAATGAGCGATTTGCACGCGACACTGATGGAGTTGTAGCTTGCACATGTCGAAAATTCAACCGGAAGAGGGCATGTCAACATATTGAGCATGGAATCCAGAGCCCCAGCTTGAACCAGCGGCGCGCACATATGCGAAGTCTGCAAAATACCATCCATGAACCTCGCCACATTTTGAAGCGTTTTCGATATTGGCATTTGCTCGACGACTGCCTTGTTGACGAACGCGTGCTCAAGATTCGTCTCCGAATCTGATATCTTTCGAAGTTGTATCGTGAGATCGGACAATATGTCGTTCAAGACTTCGACACTGACGTCTTTTAGTGCTGGAATGTGGCGCAGCGTCTCGTTGATCCCAGTTCCGACGATTCTCGACGTATCGGCGTTCAACGGGAAAGAACTATCTTGAAACATTTTTCGAAAGCAGACCAACGCCGAAGACTTCAACACTTTTTCCTGCCCTTTCTCGTTCAAACATATCGCGTTAAGTGTCGTCGGTATCGCGCAAAGTACTTTAGCCATACCCTTACTACGGCCGAGTGGCCACATGGTTTCAGTGATAAACTTCAGGAATGCGTCCACAATACCGGCTTCGTCTAGCGTGGCGTAACACGTCGGCTCGTTATGAATGACGTCGCACACTAAATTCGCGGTGAGCGACGACACCCCAGGACCAAACTTGAGAGGGTATTTCAATACACTTCCCAAGATATCAGTCAACGTCCCATCCGAAAGTCCGGGAACTCGCATGCGTGCTCCGCCGTACGCAAAACTCGTGTACGCCAATGTTCGCATCAGAACCTTGATCAAAACTCTTCGATAAAAGTTCACGTACTTTGGTGCCTTTTTCATCGCTGCGAGCGATGTTTCGGCGTCCTCTAAACTAGAAAGACTATCTATTTTTCGTTTTCTATCCGCCACGTCATCGAGATGTCCCGACGCCCGCAGCTCCTCGATCGCCGTAACGGACTCGTATCGCATGCGCTTCAAAAGCAAATCCGTTCCGTTCAACTCTCTAAACGCTACGACCGCGTTGGGTTGAAATTCCAGATACGATTCCACGATATGCACCACGTCCACGACCACCGGGATCGCTTCGAGGCGCTCCAGCTTGAAAATTGACATCAAAAGCGGAAGGAGCTCAGCCTCTCTTATCGCCGTGCACCCAGGCGTTGTTGTGCTCAAAATCCCGACAAGATGCATCAAACACCTCGCGTCGCGAACGACGTCGAAATCGATTTCCGCATCACTTGATGACAGCGGCGCAAGCAACGCCGCCGTCATCGTTGATACGCATTGACTAAGCGCTCCTCGACCGGCTGGCCGTCTCATGATTTGACAAACTTGAAAGCCGCTCGCGCGTTCGTTTGTGTACGCGCTCAGCAAAGTTGTCGCGTCTCGTCGTAGGAGCAACGACGGCGTGACTCCTAAATCTACCTGCATCAAGTCCAACAGCTTGATTGCGGTCGTCTGCGCGTCTTCAACGTAAAGCTCGAAATCGCTCGGTTCCGCCCCTTTCCCTAGATGGACGTTGATTTGCTGCGCGAGGATCGAAAGACGCGCCGCCTTCTCGCGACCCGCCCGCGTCCTTTGCAGCGATTTGCTCCACAACTGTGCCAACACACCAAAATACGCCGCGGAGATGTCTTTGAGAGAGTCCATTTCTTTGCCCGGATCGAACATTTGAGGTCGTGAAAAGTCATCGATTAAGCACTCAAGGCTCGAGGCGCGATTATACGGCCGGTGCATCTCGGACGGGTCGAGCCCCCGTCGGCCAGACGCCTTGAAGACTATTTCATCGCTACCACTCGACGTCGTGTCGACTGTAAACTCGTATCGCGTGCAATCTAACGGACCACTTCCCTCTTCGCGGTCTTCGGCAACGAATAACTCGTGCGCAACGACTTCACAGGCTTTCGACTCGTTCTCGTCGGCGTCGTTCAAGTGCGCCGCGCTCAACGGCATGTGCGCGTGAATCTTCGAAAGCATGAATCGCACTCTCCGCTGAAACACGTCCGACGAAAAGTACGCGTTACGCGGCGTTCGCCCAACCACGGATCGCCTCGTCGCCGCCGCTAATAACCGCAACGCGCTCTCGCACGTTTCAAAGAACTCCAAAAACAACGCCGTAGCCTCGCCGTGCGCAAACGACGGCAATTCGCCGCAATTTTCTACAATCTCTCGCATGAACTCCATGATCCAATTCACCGCCGCAAACGCCTCGATTCGCTCCGACGCATCGTCGCCGCGATCGCGAATCCATCGATTTTCGATCGCGCGCACACCCTCGCGCGTCAAGTACTCCGCGAATCGAGCGAACACGTCGCCCCAGTGTCGTTCCTCGCACTTCCCGTACCTCCACTCAAATCTCGCGCGCGTCGTCACCCCACCGGGCAGCGAGCACGCGAGCAACTCTTCCGCCACCGCCACAACCGCCGGGCTCTGCCTCGTTCGAAACCACCGTATCGTCAGTCATACAAACTCGTCTCCACCCTCGTTTCCACCCTCGCCTCGTCTCGTCTCGTCTCCATCCTCGTCTCGTCTCGTCTCGTCTCGTCTCGTCGATGTCGTCTCTCGGCGCGCGCGTCCACCCTTCCTCGCGCTCGCACGCACCGCATCCCGTCTCGCATCGCTCCCGCGTCCATCATCGTCGTCCGTCCACGCCGCGGAATCCCGCGTCGTCGACGCCGTCCCTCGCATCGCGCGCGCTCGCGTTCGCGTCCCGCGCCGTCGTCGTCGTCGTCGTCGTCGTCGTCGTCGGTCGTTCGTGCCGCCGCCTCAATCTCGACCGTTCACGCCGTGCGCGCGCGTCCAGACGTCCGCGCGTCCACGCGTCGCGCGCGACGTTCGCTCTCGAACCCTCGTCGATTCGTCGCCGCGCTCGCGCGACGTCCCGCGCGCGCGTCTGCGGGCGGCGCGTCGTCGCGCGCGCGCGGGGTCGTATTGGTCCGTGTGGGCTTGACCGAGCCCCCACACACGCGGGTGTTTTCGGTTACCCGCGACGACCGACGCGCGCGGCGCGCGAGAGCGCGACGCGAGCGACGCGCGACGCGAGCGATGCGCGGTGACGTCGCGCGAGCGATCGCGCGGGCGTCGAGACGCGCGATGACGACGCAGACGCACGCGCGAGGCGAAAGAATGGCGATGGCGAAAACGATCGCGGCGGCGACGACGACGACGACGACGACGAGGACGACGCGCGCGAGCGCGAGCGCGCGACGGATGATGAGCGCGAACGCGTCGAAGATCACGGCGGCGCCGATGGTGTACGTGCGGGGAGAGGAGATGACGGCGTACGTCATGGATTTGATTCGCGCGAAGTGGATCGAGCCGCGCGTGGACACGACGGCGTGGCGAGAGTTTGATTTGCGAGCGAAGAATCGAGACGATACCGAAGATCAGGTGCTGCGAGACGTGATCGAGGCCGGGAAGGCGGTGAAGGCGATATTTAAGGAACCGACGGTGACGCCGACGGCGGATCAAGTGAAACGATTGGGGTTGCGAAAGAGCTGGGGGTCGCCGAACGGCGCGATGCGACGCGGATGGAACGGGATTACCATTTCTCGAGACACCATTCACATCGATGGCGTGGAATTGGGATATAAGAAACCGGTGTTCTTCGAGCGACACGCCGTGGGCGGGGAGTACGCGGCGGGGTACAAGAATGTGGGCAAAGGGACTTTGGTCACGACGTTTACGCCGAGCGAAGGCCCAGACGCGGGGAAACCTGTCGAGGTCGATTCGCGCACGATCACCGACAACGAAGCGGCGGTGGTGACGTACCACAATCCGTACGATAACGTGCACGAGCTCGCGCGTTTCTTCTTCGGTCGATGCCTCGAAGCGAAGATTACGCCGTACGTCGTGACGAAGAAGACGGTGTTCAAATGGCAAGAGCCGTTTTGGCAAATCATGAAGAAAGTTTTCGACGAAGAGTACAAGTCCAAGTTCGTCGACGCTGGGGTGATGAAGTCCGGTGACGAGCTCGTGCACTTACTGTCCGACGCGGCGACGATGAAGCTCGTGCAATGGCGCCAAGGCGGATTCGGCATGGCGGCGCACAACTACGACGGCGACGTTTTGACGGATGAGTTAGCCCAGATCCACAAGTCCCCGGGTTTCATCACGAGTAACTTGGTCGGCGTCGATGAAAACGGTACGCTTATCAAAGAATTTGAAGCCTCGCACGGCACCGTCGCCGACATGGACGAAGCGCGTCTGCGCGGCGAAGAGACCTCTCTCAATCCTCTCGGCATGGTTGAAGGTTTAATCGGCGCCATGAACCACGCCGCCGACGTTCACAACGTCGACAAAGAGCGTACGTTAGCGTTTACCGCTAAAATGCGCGCCGTGATTCACCAACTCTTCCGCGAAGGCAAAGGCACGCGCGATTTGAGCGGCCCCTCTGGTTTAACCACCGAACAATTCGTCGACGCCGTCGCCGAACGTCTTTGATTTCGATGGCGTCTCTCACACCCTTGTCATACTAGTGCCGCGTCATTATTACATCACATCACCACCATTAGGCTCGCGCTTTCGATCGCGTCGCGTTTCCCATCGAACGAGCGCGCGGCGAGACGTTTTCGTCCCCGAACCGCGCTCTCGACGACGTCCTAACCCTGGAGAT
>TARA_B110000008_G_scaffold279990_1_pt1 | contig 16998 bp, 17 predicted proteins | sample TARA_B110000008 | Tara Oceans TARA_B110000008 (sample SAMEA4396496) | marine metagenome | biome: Westerlies Biome; feature: [DCM] deep chlorophyll maximum layer (ENVO:01000326); material: water (ENVO:00002006), including particulate matter (ENVO:01000060) such as... | depth 40 m
TATAATTATACAATTCAAACCTCAGAGAGGGATAAGATCATGAAGAAATGGGAAAACCCTTATTTTGTTCTTATTTATGTAAATAAACTAAAAACAATTCTATTTAATTTAAAAAATCCTATTATTTTGGATAAAATACAAAAGAAAGTATTCAAAGCAAAACATATGGCATTTATGAGTCATATGGATATGCTACCTGAAAAATGGGATATAAAACTAAAAGAAAAGGAACTGCGTTTAGAGAACAAGTTTTTCCCTAAAATCGAAGCAAGTACGGATAACTTTACGTGTGGAAAATGTAAATCTACGGCATGTACTTATTATCAGCTACAAACACGGTCAGCAGATGAACCCATGACAACATTTGTCACTTGTACCAATTGTGGACAGCGCTGGAAATGTTAAAGAATAAAATATAAAGATATTTATTCTCCCATATATAAAATGAATGATTCTATAGGATTTAAACATCAAGATTGGAATGAAGTCCTATTGAGAAAACCGATTTCTGTGGAAACAAAAAACAATTCAAACAACGGACATAAAACAAAAGCACAACACGAATTAGAAGGAAACGATATTGTTGCTCCACCAAAGACGAGCCAAGAATTAAAACTCGCCATTCAAAAGGGTCGTTTGATGAAAAAGATTTCGCAAAAACAATTGGCCACAAATATGAATACCACTACTCAACTCATAAGTCAATATGAAAATGGGAAGGTAGTACCATCCAACGCAATCATCGCCAAGTTGGAAAAACAATTGGGGGTTAAATTACCGCGTCCCAAAAAAAAATGAATAAGCAATAGGGGGAAGATACAATCGAAGTCCTATACTATAACCATATTCTCAATAGTTTCAAAAGAAGTGTCCGGTTTTTGATTTAAATTATAATAATAGACTTGAACGTTTTCAAATCCAAACCAGTTGTTTTTTAATTCAATGCGATCATTCAATATCACGAAATATTTTATACATTTTACCGTTTTCTTATCTTCTTTGTAAAACGTTTCTTTTTGAAGTTGTGATACGTTATGTGGTCCAATAGAAAAGAAAAGCATGGTTCTCAAAACCGGTTTCATAAATGTAGTATGTACGTTCCAATACGTTTTATAACAAATCACCATTTTTGGTGTGGGGATACCTTAATAGAACAATATAATTTTATTTCAATTTTATCGTTCAATGATTTCCAAGTCCTCAAGGCGCCAATATTCTTTTTTTCCATTGGGCATGGGACGCATGACAATAAAGGGCAACTTTTTTTCTTGTAGTTCCTTTTCTGCAATAATATGATTATCTATAATTTTATGTTGAAGACGAACAAATGGTCTTGCGCCCTCGTTTAATTGAGAAATTCTTAACCCAAGCACCCGCGCTCGCTCATATTTTGTTAGAAATGGATAACTACTATGATCGCTGTCTTGTATTAAATTGGGAATAGAATGTGTATCATCTACATTGTGTTGTTTTTTAATAATCGTACTTGCATTCATTTTATCCATTGGGTCGTGTACTTCTTCCGGGTGAATCGTTTGAATAAATTTCATCTTAAACTCATCATCAATGCGATTATCCATATATACATCTTCATAGTCATCGTCGTTTTCTTCTTCTTCTTCTTCAGAATCATCGCTTAATATACTATCATTATCCATTATGCCACCAATGTCATTCTCTTCTTCTTGATCGACTCCCTCGTCGACCTCCTGAAAATTTTCATCATCGTCATCGTCATCATCGTCATCCTCGTCATCCTCTGGTGGAATCATGGGATCGTCATCGTGATCAACGAGGTCGTCATTTTCATTTTCATTTTCGTTTTCATTTTCATTTTCATTTTCATTTTCGTAATTAGTTTCTTCGTATTCTTGATCGGACATGGGAATAATATATAAAAAAGAACAATATTTTTAATTCAATTTTATCTTTTAATATAACTCTTTATTACGAATTCCAATGGAAATCACAGTGGCAACATAAATAAGTATATTTCATGTCCTCGTCATCATATCTTAAATACACGACGTCTTGTGGTGTATCTTCTTTATTACATTTACATTGCGGATTCGGGCATTTTATATTTGTCATATGTGGTAAAGTTGGATCGTATTTTGTGTATTCATTAATGTGTATATTTTTTTGTTTGGTTTCTTTGGAAAACTTATAGACCTTTAAATTGGTCGTTTGAATGGCTGCATCACTTTCATGCCCACAATACTTACACATATACATTAATTTATTAGCATCATCCACCTTCATGTAATACATGTTGTCGCATTGTTCGCAAAAATTCATTTCAATATATACTAAAATACGTATATATTTAAATTCAATTTTATTCGCTTGTTTCAATTGATAAAAATAATTCTAATAGACGACGATAATCAATCATTGCGTTTTGATTGTAAATCGTTAATTGTATTTTACGTACCATATTGTCTTTTGTCGTTTCTAATCGTTCGTTTAAACGACCACGATAGGTTAAAAAGTGTTCTTTTATGGCCGCTAAAATGGATTCATTTTGTATAGGAATCAATGATGGATTTTCCATATAACGAATAATATTCTGTTCCATGTTCTTAAATGTGATGATTTGGTTGTATTTTCGTATACACGTATAATGATTTTCCATGGTTACACCGGGCTCGTTCAATAATGGATTTTCATTCATGGTGATTTGTAATGTAATCAAAATAGATCGTATACTCTGACATGCGCTCCATGGTTCCCCGTTCCAGGTGTTTAATATAGACAAACATACCTTTCCATTTCGGTAAAAATTGGGATTGTATCGGGTAACACCATCATTGGACTCGAAAATGACTTTGGGAGGCTTGTATGGATACTCTTCGTTAAATTCAAACGTAAACATATAACACCCCCCTTCATAGGGGGTTTTTTCTGGCCCAATGATCAACGCATAGCCCTTCAATATATTATCTTCATCTGGAAAATAATGAATATTTTCAATGGGGTCTTTTTGTAGATCGCTCACATCCAAAATAATTCGTTTGAAACACGGTTTCATTCTTAGAAAAGGATAGAGTTATCTTTTTAAATAACTCTAAAAAAATTGATTTGAAAAAACAAAAACATTCATACAATATATAGAATGAGTTTGGACCTATCTTTAAAAAGGTATGTTACAAACAATAAAAATGATACAACTCACACCAAAATTGGTAGTACCGATTTGAATGTTTTCGGAAACAAATATCATATTTTGCAAGAAAATGAAAAAAAATTTTACGAAGACTATAAAAGACACGTTTTTGAAAAAAAAGAAGACGCATATCTTACGGAAAAACAGCTACTAGTCGGGAAGATCGCCATAGATTTAGATTTTAGATACGACATAAATGTCCAATCAAAACAACATAGTGACGATCATATAGCCGACTTTATTGAACTTTTGTCCACACAAATGAACGGTTTGTTTTCAAATATAGAAAATCAGACAATCCGTTTTCACATATTTGAAAAGCCAAATGTAAATAAATGCGAAAATAAAACCAAGGACGGTATCCATATTATCATCAATATTTTGTGTGATTTCGCCACAAAAATGGTTTTGCGAGATTTGTTACTTCAAGAGATTGAGGATGTTTGGGGAGATTTGCCGATTACAAACACATGGAGTGATGTCATTGATGAAGGGGTCATGAAAGGGTTCGTCAATTGGCAATTGTATGGTTCAAAAAAACCGGGGTGTGAATCATACCAACTTAAATATATTTATGACATGACAATTGCAAATGGGGAAATGGATTTGCAATGTATGAACGTAGAAAAAGAACCCTTTGATTTTGAAGCACTCGTCGTTCGTAGCACAAAAAACTGTCATTCTTTTACGATCGCACAGGAATATGAAGTACATTATGAAACAAAAAAACGCGAATGTTCTCATAAAAAAAACAATAAAACATTAAAAAGAAAGACAAACGTATCAACCTTATCTTTACAAGAATGCCGTAATTTTCAAGAAGTGGAAGAACTCGTGAAATCCATTATTGACGACGATGATACGGATTATAACTACAAAGAAATGTATCAATACGTCATGTCCCTTCCCAAAGAATTTTGGGGTCCCGGATCATTTACCAAATGGATTCGTGTCGGTTGGGCTTTGAAAAACACGAGCAAAAAGGATACAGAAGGTCATTTGCTTTATATATGGTACTTGTTTTGCTCCCAGTCTCCTGATTTTGATTTTCAACACAACGACGTCCTTGAATATTGGGAACAATTTGATATCCTCAACAATGAAGGGCTAAGTTTTAAATCCATTATTTATTGGTGCAAGAAATACAATTATGAAGAATTCAAAAATATATACAAACAAACGATAGATCATTGTATCAGCTATTCATTCCGAAACAATGGGGATTACGATTTGGCAAATACTTTGTATAATATGTTTAAATCTCAATATGTATGCGTGGGAATAGACAAAAATGCGTGGTATCAATATATAAATAACAAGTGGGTGTGGGTAGATAGCGCAACTACATTGAGATTGAGAATTTCAACAGAAATGTATAAAAAATACGAACAAAAATTAATCCAGTTTCAAACCACAAATCAAGCAAAACAAAATAATATTGCGTTGTCTACCAATGTGAACCCAAACCAAAATACGATTGTTTCGTCAAGTGGTGGTCAGGGTAACCAAGATGAATTTGCGGATTTCAAGAAACAAGTGAACGATATGTTGGCTACTTGTAAGCTATTGAAAAAGACACCCACGAAGAACAATATCATGCGAGAAGCAAAAGACCTATTTTACGATGGCGAGTTTTTGAATAACTTAGATAAAGACAATTATTTACTTGGATGTAACAATTGTGTCATTGATTTTAGGGAAAAAACACACCGCAAAGGAAAACACGATGACTATATTTCAAAATCAACAGGTATTGTATATCTTCCATTGGAGGAATATAGGAAAAAGCAACCTCATCTAATTGCGGAAATTGAAGAATTCATGGCTCAATTGTTTCCGGAAACCATCCAATACGATGAAAAGGATAGCACCAAGGAAATTTCCCGCGATTCCTCGTTGCGCTCCTACATGTGGGATCATTTAGCGTCTACTTTATTGGGAACCATTGAAAATCAAACGTTCAATATCTACAATGGTTCTGGTGCAAACGGAAAGTCCAAGTTAGTTGAACTAATGTCATTGGTCTTGGGGGAATATAAAAGTACCGTTCCATTGTCATTGATTACTCAAAAAAGGACCAACATTGGCGGAACTTCGTCGGAAGTCTATAATTTGATGGGAACTCGCTATGCGGTCATGCAAGAACCCTCTAAAAACGATAAAATCAATGAAGGTATCATGAAAGAACTCACCGGAGGAGATCCGATTCAATGTCGTGCCTTATTCAAGGACAGTGTCACATTTATACCCCAATTCAAATTGGTGGTTTGTGCGAATCATTTATTTGATGTAGTGAGCAATGATGACGGCACATGGCGTCGGTTGCGTAAAGTAGATTTCAACTCAAAATTTACAGACGACCCCTACAATGATCCAAATTTTCCAGTAAAAGATTATCCCTATCAATACAAAGTAGACACCAAAATTGATGAAAAGTTCAAAGTGTGGGCTCCTGTCATGTTGTCCATGTTGGTTGATATTGCCTATAGAACTCAGGGAAAAGTACGGGACGTAAAACCGGTCATGAGTGCGACCGACGATTACCGCAAAGACCAAGATGTCATATTGGCATTTCACAATGCGACTTTTGTAGCAAGCGACAACGAACATAAATCAAATGTCGGTATCAAAGAACGAGAAATTACTCAAAAGTTCTCTAAATATTTAGATGAAGATCATGCAGACATGATGAACAAACCAAAGCCAAAGGAAGTAAAGGATTTCTTCATTAAAAAATATGGCAAATTCCCAAAAGGAGGGTGGACAAATTTCGTGTATAAAACGGACGACTTTGAAAATAAATCACATTTTCAATAACTAATAACTATCATCCAAAAATGTGGGGTTCGTATTATCATTTAAAAAGGCATTTTTGGGACTAGTGTTCAGAATCATAGATACCACTTTATTATAGACATATACAATGAATTTGAATATATATTGATATAAAAATGGAAATAGAATCACAATAATATACAAAATTTTATTTTTGTTTAAAAACAATATATCATTCACATATAAATAAATAAAAAGACACAATAGAATAAAATAATAGAACACCGATACTTTGAAACTTAGATTATTTACATCATTTGAAATGACATTGCGATATTGCATGATCCGTTTATTTTTATCGTTTTCATTCAACATTGTATTCACGTCATACGTAATCGTTTCCATATTGGTTTTAAATAAATCCACTTGATCCTCAAAACCACTTTGTGCTACTTTGGTGTAAATGCTATATTCATATGAAATATCACTCATCATTGTTGTAAAATCCATACTACCCGAAGAGGATACGTTGATTTTATTGTCAATATAGATACTTCGTTGTGTTTTGAAATAATTATAAATATCAGATCCATATTTCGCCAAGAAATATTGAGATTCTATTTCCTGTAATTCGCTTAAATAGGTGTTACCTTCTTCTACTTTGTTAAAATAGGCGGTTTGATAGCTTAAAAGATCGTCATCTGTTATATCTAAACTGATGTCTAATGTTAAACCAAGCCCTCCTGGTTGATTGCTTGTAGTAACAAGAGACGGACATACCTCCGTTAGAGCTTTTACATTTGTATTTAAAATATCTAATAAATCACTACCCATACTTATAATAGTGATTTATTTTTTTTTACGAACAATCCGAAGATGTATCATCTGGTTGCGCGTAACTTGGTAAATTAGGATCAACCATTGTACCATTATCATTTAGATTTAAGTAATAAGCGGGATTCACAAACATTTGATATTCGTCATAGTTTATTTTATCCCTAAAAATCATATCCATGGATTTATAGACAATATAAATGACCAAAATAGCCAAACCACATCCCATTATTCCTGTAAATAGAGTTTCCGATATAATATCAAATTTGAATAAAAGACCAAATACAAATAATATTACTAATATCAAGGAGGCATTTTTGAAAAACAATATTTGATCTTGTCTTTTTTTGGTATAATATTCGCTAATTTTAATTTGACGATCTCTTATTTCGTGGTCTTCGGTCATGATAGCAATTTGCGCGTCGGCAATTTCTAATTCTCCCTGTGATTGTACCCCGTTAATCAATCCACCGCCCCCATTTAATATTTCATGTACTAGTTGATTATTATTTGACCTATTTTTTAAATTTTTCAATCGATTAGATACATTTATTTGATATTGAACTTCATTTTCACTTTTTTCTTTTATCATCGCATTATTAGATAGATAACTGTTCAGGATAGACGTATCTAATGGGTCGCTTCCCATGGTGACCGCAGAACGATCCGAAATATAGTCACTTGTGATCTGATTCATGGATGAAACGTCTTGGTACAAAGAAGAAAATTCTATATCCGTCGCGTCGCTTAAATCGGTTGTATAAAATGTTTTATTATTTAAATAAGGTATATTTTTATAATGGATATAATTGGTGTCGGCTGTCAAACTCATTTATATAATAAATAGATTTTAATATATCATATCTTTATCTATGAAGTGGAACATTTCGCGGAAGTACCGTCGCTTGAACTGGACCCACTATCTGGTGCCGAATTGTTCTTACTACTTGAAGGATTTGTCCATGGACTTGTGTCGTATTCATTAAAGACAAAATCACTTCTTAATACAATGTCATAAATACGATAACCTGTATAAATCACGTAAACCGCCAACGATGTACCAATTAAAATCGTATACAATGCGTTGTTCATAACAAATGTAAAATGATTATTAAGATAGGTTATTACTATAAAAAAAAGGATCATTAATATGAAGTAATATAATAAAGACAATTGGGCTTTTTGTTTATAATACTGATATTGGTAGATTTCATGTTGTCGTTGATTGGTTACGATTTCTCCAACCACTAGGTCGTATCTTTGTTGAACCGTATCTTTTTCCGATTGAACTCGTTGATTTGCAAGGGCTTGGTTATAATATTCCTCCGAGGTGTAATTATAGGTCTTAGAAAGACGAGTCGCATCCTTAGATAATGCGTCAAGCATGGCAGATTGAGTTTGGGTATTTTCAGATAATATACCAGAAAGGTCTAAAGATGGAACGATAGTTGGATCTCCATATCTACCGTATATGTCATAATTATACATTTTATCAATGACACTGTCCATTAGCGTATTTTGATCATCAAATGCAGCAGACATGGTTGAAATTGAATTTTTTGCATTGTTCGGAATATTTGGTTCCATTTATATATACCTTTCATTATTTTTTCATATAATGAAAACAACCAATGGCCATCACCATTGCGCTAATTCCAACAAGAGCGGTTTTATATTCCATTTTCTTGTGTAATTGATGACTGTTTTGTTTTTGAATATTTGACGTATTTACTTGATCCATTTTCCCGGATGTTTTTTCTACTAATGCATTGTATTCGGTAATCATGGTTGATAATTCATTTACATTTACTTTTGTTTTCTGTAGCATTTGTAATTCACTTTCACTTAAGGCATTGAACGTGGTTAACATATTTTCAAATGAAATTTTAAATGCGTTTCGGGTTGTTTCCAATTTTACGCGATTGTCATCTAAGAGAACGTTAAACCCGCAGTGGGAATCGTTAAAATCATCTCCACTTCTACTTTTTAAAAGTTCATAGGTTGCATAATCTATAATTTGAGTATTTGAAGCGTCGCGAATACAAGCATTGTTTGTACTATTAATTCCATGCTTTTTAATATTAAAACTGGATGGAGTAACCCCCGACCCAGCCACGCATGGATACACCCGATCGATGTTATCTCGTGTTATTTTATATTTTGAGGTTGATCCGGTTGCGGGCCAATCCATGGTACCAACGCATTCGGAATCACTTGAACATCCGTCAATGGTGGTTACCGCGTCTCCACTTACATTTAAACAAAACCCAGAATAAGATTCATACCCGGCGCTAGATGGTTCGGATATATTATGATACACTCCGTCATATCCCACATATCCCAACACATTTTGTAAATTTGTACCAACCTTATATTTTGGATCAGAGTTGTCATATAATGTCGTATATTTACCCGATGTATCTGGTGGTTTTACGGCATAAGTTGGATTGGGATCAAATATATAATCAATTTCTTCTTTGATTTTTTCAATGTATTCATATGTTAATACTCCCGAGTTTGTGATATAAAGTCGCACATAATTATCTGCATCCATTAAACATTTGCTTCCAGATAAAGTGGTTGTAATATCGGTTGCGCTCATTTTTGTTAGTATTTCTATGCTACCTACTCCATTACTTGAACTCGTCGTAAAAGAACCAGATTCTCCAACTCTGGCAAATGTATTTAGAGTAGCCCTTAGCGGCAATCCGGATGCTAATACAATTAGTGTACCGTTTACGTTTAAATTCAGGGTTGAGTTACCACCCGCACTATCATCTATTAATTCAAGGGTCGTGACAAGGGCTAGATCACAATCTGAACCTATTGTTTCACAAGTTTCGCTAAATATATCTTTTGTATACGTACCGCTATATGAGGCCAAAGTATTTCCACAATAAAAATCCATACTTATGCTGGGTTCAACCATGGAACTACCATTGGAACAAGAAAACACGTTATTGTCATTATTTGCGTCGGTAAAATCAACGGTTGAATCTACCACAAGAGTATTCATGTAGTCGGTAAATATTTGATAGTCGCCACTATTATCCATGTACGTAAATCCATCCTGAATGAATTGGGTTGAATTTTGATTTGTTTGATAAATTGTTTTTGTGTTTAACCCCGTTGGGTCAGAAGGGAAAATAGATGTTTCAGAGGGATTTAATTGGGAAGCGGTCATGGATTCCGTAAATCCTTCGGGAGTATTTCCACCCATGGCTGCTAAAGTACTTTTCAAACTGGGGTTGTTATAATCCACAACAGAATTTGAATTTGTCACCAAATTTCCATCTGTTAGTGCGGTTGTACCAGAAGATTTAAATTTACTCATATAGGATTCAACTAGACTATTATTATAATAGGTCATAAAATAATTTTGATTTGTATAATAATCATCCAATTGACTAATACTAGTAAACAATGTATTGACATCTGTGATTGAAATATAAGATATGTTCGCATAACAAAATGCATAATATTGAGCTTGGGTTTGTACGTCGGTTTCACTCCTGATTTTATTGACATAGTAATTCAATATACTGAAAAATGACATATTAGAGGTCAGACTTACATTTGGAAAATAACTATTGAATTGATTTATAAATGGGGTACAAACATCATCATAATATGAGGTTAGAATGTTTTGATAGGACGATTGGGAGTTTTTATAATTCACAATGGCTTCTATTTTGATTATACACGCGGAATATTCGTTGAAATAATTCGCATATATTTGCTGTGAAAGAAGCCATCCGTTATAATAATTCATTAATTCTCCATTGTATATGGACACCGACGATGATATCAAAGAAGATATACTGGACGATATATTTGAATTTGCACCATAAAAATAATCATAAATCGGGTTAAAATCAATATCAAAAAATTGTTTCGTACTCGTTTGAAATGTATCTCCATATTGAATAAATGTATTTAAATTCATACTAGAACTTGCACTTGATATGGAACTTTGAGTAATGGTCAATAAACTCGTATTGAATGTTTGATAAGTGGTTGGGGATACGGCATTTATATAGGTTTGCTTAAGAAACGGAAATGAATTGTTCTGTTTTGCTCCTAAATAATCGTAGAAAATATTCAATTGTGTATATAAGGCACTCGTATTTTGCGCAAAATAATTGAACAAATCCGTTAAATATAACAAAAAGGTCAAGTCCACACTAATACCGCTAAATGAAAAAGTTGGGGCGTTGACCTGTTGATTCGAGTTGATATAATCTTGAAAGGTTTGTACTTGTTGAAGAACGGTTTGGGTTTGCGTAATGGTTGCTTTAAAGGTACTATAATCAAATGATATAGATTCGGATGTAACGCTTTGGTTTAATAATACATTGAGCGACAAACTATTTATGATGGTTGTCATATTTGTGTTCATGGTTTTGAGACTATCGTAACACGTTAAAAGCGCACTAAGTGTGTCTTTGAACATTAACAAGTTGGTAACCGTTCCCTGGGAATGATACCAAGAATTACCCTGATTTACCGTCCCCGCATTGACAATAACCGTTTCAATTGCGTTTATCGCATCTGTAAAATTGGTTGGGTTATCCTCTAAGTTTGTCAACAATGTGGAAATTTGAGTAGAAAGGTCGTCGCTGTCTCCGGTTGCACCTTCCACAAAATTTTCAACTACCGGAACAATTTGAAAGTTATAGTTCGTTCCTGGGTTATCATCAACCGAATCATTTGTAATTACATTGTCTGCCCCAACATATAGTATTTTCTTTTGTGGGTTTATATAACTAGATAAACTCACTGAATCTGAAGTGGTTAATGCGCTTGAATATTGATACAACCATTTGTAACGATCCATGTTATCTTTTAAAATAAGACGAAAGGACGTCGTTCCCTTATTTAACGCAAATCCATAAATATAATCTCTTGTATCAATCTTCATGGGCGAAAATGTACTATTGTCCCATAAGCCCATGGTAAATACACTTATGTTTGTGGATGGTAGGCCGTCTAATCCACGACTATTTGACGTGTAAAATTGGTTTACTGTCAATTTTAACATTATTTTGCTTGTTGTTTCACTCGGAGAAAAATACATGCCACTTTTTTGCGTATCTGGGGCAATATAAGAATAAGTAGTATTAATTAGATTATTATAGGCATCATAACCATCGGAAACATATTTCATGTTACATAATACATCTATATTGGTGGCCATTAAATCATTGTTGGTTAGGGAAGAACCATCGTCTTTTGTCATGTTGTAAAGTGTGAAATAGGTTTTTGTATAATTGACGGTTCCGTAGCCGGCATTTTTTAAAGCCTGAACCAATGTGGCCCAGTTTGCATACATGGTGCTATTATTGCTACAACTACTACTCGTACAATTACCTAAATTATTACCAGCACTCCATATGGCATTATTTGCTTCTGTTGAAACGCTTAAATTTAGTTCGCTCTTTGCTACATCACGAACCGTATTTCCAAAAGAGGCCGTAATTTCATTTTCTGGGGTATTCACCATGACGTCGTACGCCATCTGCAACGAAGTAGGTTGTCCGGAATTTAGTAAATCATAGGCCTTATAAGGACTTTTTGTGAGCATCAGTCCTTCGTTGTTAGATGTATTGTTAATATAAGACGTTGTATTATCATTGTACAATATATACACGTCTGTGGTTGTGATTGTATCTGTGGGTAAAGACGCACTTGTCGTTGTACTCATGTTTGCAATTTGGAAATAACTTGAATTATTATCGCAAGAACCAAAATTTACATTTGTATTACCAGAATCGGTTTTCGTGGTAGAGGGTTGCAAACAAGTGTTATTATATTGAATTTGATAACTACCGGTTGAATCCAATAATTCTTGTTGAGTACCTACAACACTCGTACAATCTTCCAATACAATGGGTGCTCCATCTAAGTTACTTCCAAATGTCCCCATTGTCATACAAGTTTTAGATTCAATATTGTAAAAAATAGACATATATAATATATATAATTCATAATATTATATATTCTTTCTACTATATAGATTTTATTCTATTTACTTCATTTCACATTGATCTTCTCCCAGAGAGTTAAATGTTATTCGATTTACCCCCGAACCGGAAAATGGATTACAATTTGTGTTTTGATGAGTTGTATCAATTTCAATCAGGTTTGAAGTGGTGGATGTATCATATACATTATCGTAGTTGTCACTATAACTGGTTTGCGTCAAAGCATACAATGCTCCGTCAAACAATATACCTAAATAGGATATACCTCCTGTTATGTCCTTGCTATTGATAGAAGCAACTGTGCCTCTTTTAACAGATGGTTGTACAATAGTACTGGGCTTATTTGTATCCGTGAATGTATAACACTGACAAGAATCCCCCGTCGCGTCTGCTACACCATAATACGGCATGTCATTTTGTTTCGCATTGGAATCACACGCATAGAGAAAGTTAACATCACATGTTTGGGTAGGCAAACTTCCTTTTGTGGATGAACCAGGTGTATTGTCTATCACGGCGGTTGATGTCGTTGGAATTTGATATACTTCATTTACGGCATTATCATTATTAAAAGCCAAATCGTCTAATCCCATTTGCACCACCACATTACTCACCTTTCCACTATAGCTAACATCACTCATGTGTAAATCGGAAACGTATTGCTTCGAACTATTTAAGGCATTCTCTTGAAATCCATCTCCACTAGCAGTCGAACCATCTTTATAAACAACAACTCCTTCGCTTGTTAGAAACGAATTGTAGGTCATGTCGTCTTTATATTGTGGATTGAAATCCGGATTTGTGGTTGTTTTTGCCGCTTTGTGAGATTCTGTTAGTGTATTTATTTGACTATTAAAAGTGGTTAAAGCATTCATATAGTTGTTTTTTTCGTCTTTATATGTTGCCATGGCATTCAAAAATTGTTGTACCTTTGTCGAATTGTAGGAAGGATTGCTCATATATTATAATATAACTATATTATAATCTATTTAACTTGAACCCGTCGTAGTCGGACTATTGTCCATTATAATTTGATTGCATGTTAGACCGCCATCTTGTGTTATCGTATAATCATCGCAAGAAAAACTTTTGAAATAATAGACTCCTCCTACATCAGTTCCTAATGGATTTGTAGTTCCATCACCGGAAGAACCTGGGTCACTACTTTTGATTTCATTGCATTCAAATCCACCATCTTGAGTTAGATTAAAATCCGTACAAGTAAAACTATTGAAGAAATAGACCCCTTTATTATCAGAAGAACTATCGATTCCTTCATGAAAGGAACGATTCATTTGTATAAGTGTGAGGATAAACACCAATAAAGTCAAACATAAAAACGTGTTTAATATTCCAATGTGTTTGGTTCGCATTGTATATATATATTGATTTTTAATTTATGGAAATATCATTCATTACTACTTCCGCACAAGAAAAGCCATCCGGTGTAAGTGTAAACCCGGTACACGCTAAATTTTGGTAAATATATACCCCTTGTGGATTAGCAGAAGAATCCGTGCCCGTAGTATCATCGTCACTGGTTGAATCAATTGATTCTCTTATTTGATTATTCATTTGTATAAATACTAAGACAAATATCAATAAACATAAACATAAAAGAGTATTTAAGATACCAATCTTTTTAGAAAGCATACTATATATACTATATAATATTCTTTTAACTCTCTGGATTCATAACCACATTTTCACAATTAAATCCGGTATTTGTTATTGTATATGTATCACAAGAAAAATTTTTGAATGATGACGAAAGACCAGTTCCATATAACACGTCTGTCATATAAGGCTTTGCACACGAAAATCCACTACCGGATACACTGTAATCATTACAAGAAAAATCTTGGTAATATACCGTCCCATTCCCATCATCATTCGTCATTTCCACATTATCACAAATAAATCCATTTTCAAGCGCGCTGTAATCCTTACAAGAAAATTTTTGAAATTTCGTGGGTGGTGGTGGCGATGGTGGTTGGGATGAAGACCCCAAGGGGGTCACCCCGGAAGTGACGCTTGCTGCAATAGTACGAATCACACTTTCCTCTTGTGTGACGTCGGTTTCAACTGAATTTGTAACCGACTTTATATCTGATTTTGCGGATTTGTCTATTTTTTTACCGGTTTTTTCTATTTTTTTAAATAGATTCCCCTCTTTCAATGGTCGTATTGTTCGGATACATACAACCACAAACAGCAATAAGGATAAAAGTATAGATATATATATTTGATGTTTCAATCTCATATAATGTATGTTTTGATTATTTATAAACACCTACTACTATTTAAAATAATCCACAATATTGATAATACATTTATAGACAATGTATAAAAAGGCTAAACCTAAGATTGCTTTCGTGGGCATGTTTAATTCCTTAGCATCATCTACTAAAAACATCATCAAGCAATAAAATAAAAACAAAAATATAATAGACCACGTGAGAAATAGAAATAAACTCGGTTGTTGTTTTGCCAAGGCCAGACGGAATTCTAAGGTATCATTTACAACCTTTAATTCTTCAATTTCATCTTGTTTGTTTTGATAGTTTATAATATCTTGATTATTTAAACTATTATCATCATACGTTGCGTCTAAAAAGACTGGATTTAAACTAGAAATGGCACGTTGATAATTGTCCTTATTTGTGGTGATTTCGGTATTTAAATTTGAAACATTAGGAGGGGTGAGCGAAGATATATATGTACCGTTACTAATTGTCGTAGTCCACGTAGAATCATAAATAGATAACGTTGATACAAGACTATTATTCAAACTACTATCGTAATTACTTACATCACTCAAAGATATATCTGTAAATAATGAATAAGTATTTGGAAAACCCATATATATAATTATTCATTATTTTATTTGGGAGCGAACTTTTGTACAATATTGCTAGCTCTCTCTTGTATTGTTGTAGGAACATTCGCAAAATTGTCCCGCAATTTATAATACAATGCTACAAATAACAGTATAAAAAAAATGATTTTCAAAATCAAATACAAATAGCGATTTAAGAAGGATGATTTGTTTGTATCATTTTGAGAAGCCCGAAACTCGTTATTTTGTTTCACAGTTTCCATATTCATATTGCGAATTGGTCCGTTGGACGAATCTATACTAAATACCTGAATCGCATTTGTTATGGTTGCTTCATTGGCCCGTTTAAGGTCACTCAGTAAGTTCTCTGCTATATTGATAGATGCATCAGGCCATGGATTATCTTCCGTAGAAGCAGGCCATGATTGTATCGTATAATACGTTGTTGTATAAGGATCACTCATTGATATATAAATAGATTTAAATTACACAAATTCTATAATAATCATTTTGAAATGAAATTTTGTCGTACCTTTTGATTTTACATACTTCCCCTGGTTTTAAAAACATTGCTTTTGCCACAGCATCGAACATGCTTATTTCTGGTAATTGACTATCTTCTTTAATATTCATGGTTTGATACAATTGTTCCTTTTCTTGAGTGGTTAGTTTAACATGTTCGGGAACATAAATATGATCAAATACGTTGAACATAAGAGACCGTATTTCAAATACCACCGCATATTCTTGATATTTTTTCCACAAATTTTTCACGGTTTTCTTTACCGTATCATTCACATTTCCATGCATGACGAGCACAAAGGTGAGTTTACTTTTATCCATATTTTCTTCGTCGTCAAAATAACTCAGTACAAGCTCGTTCAATGTGTTTTGTTTGATACTTGATGGTTTCAAATAATAAAATACATGACATTTTGTTTCATTGTCGTTTTCTTTATGGACTTCAAAATCTAAACAAGTTTCTTTGTCGGTTTCTTTTGTGGTTTGGACCATTGTAGAAATTTCAGACATGGTTGTTGATTCATGTGCAGATGTCGCATATCCTTGTTGTTTCAAATAGGAAATAAGTACTTTTCTGGATTTATAAATATCTTGAATGGAACTGCCTTTTTGGTTTTGAATACTCATGTTTCTATATATAAGTTATATGTAATATTTTATATCAATTTTATTTTAAACTTTTTTCACAACCACCGTTTCATTAGGATTAAATGAAACATTTTTGTTTGAATTCGCATTATTTTCATTTGGTGTAGTTTGTTCATTTATTGCGGTTTCAAGTTCATTGTTTGCGTTTTCTAGGGCGATATTTTCGTTTCCATTGTTTGATTCTACTTGATAAGGAGGGCTACTACTCCCTTCTGGACTAGGACTTCCCG
>TARA_B110000008_G_scaffold279997_1_pt1 | contig 16973 bp, 17 predicted proteins | sample TARA_B110000008 | Tara Oceans TARA_B110000008 (sample SAMEA4396496) | marine metagenome | biome: Westerlies Biome; feature: [DCM] deep chlorophyll maximum layer (ENVO:01000326); material: water (ENVO:00002006), including particulate matter (ENVO:01000060) such as... | depth 40 m
TACTTGGATGTCGTTTGATACATTCATGCCGCCTTCTTCCAACAACACCATATCCTGCAATTCCAACCCTAAGTGATTTTATTTTTTGCACAATATATTTAAATCAAAATATGAAAAAAAATTCTTAATAAGTTCCAAATAAAGAATCTTTGCTTAAAAGTTCAATTGCCACTTCCAAATCTTCAGGAGTATCGACCCCAATAGTCTTAAATGGTGAATCTATCATTCTAACTTTAGAGCCGTGTTGAACCAAACGTAGCATGTCTATTGTTTCAATTATCTCTAGGGGAGATGGACCCCAAGAAGCAAATTCTTCCAATATAGATTTACGGAAGGCATATACACCAAGCTGCTTATATCGATCTAATGAATTTAAACTTGTTTTTTTAGCAGAGGGTATAGGCTCTCTAGACATATATAATGCATCACTATTTAAATCGCAAACCACTTTAACCTCGTTAGGATTATGAAATTCATGTTCTGTTTCTATCCTAGACATGAGATTAGTGCATTTTATATTGCCATCAAGTTTCATTGGCTCAACTAAATAACTAATCATTTCAGGATTAAATAATGGCTCATCCCCCTGAACATTTACAATTATGTCAGCATCTACATTAACAGCTGCCTCTGAAACTCGATCATTACAACAAAAATGATCTGAACTTGTCATAATGGACTCTCCACCATGTGAGTTAACAGAATCAAATATTTCTTTATCGCAAGTAGCAACAATTGCAGAATTAACATCAGAATGCATCAATACACGTCGTCTTACATGTTCAATCATCGGCAATCCTAGTAAATCCTTAAGCGGCTTTCCTGGAAAACGTGTTGATGCCATGCGAGCAGGAATGATTGCAGTTATCTTCATAATTAACCCCTAAATAATAAAAAATTAAAACTAAAGTTGCCCACCATTAACATCTACAACTGATCCACTCATATATGATGACGCATCAGTACATAAAAATAGAATAGGGTATGCCTGTTCCAATGGTGTTGCCAGCCTCTTTATTGGAATCTTCTCACCAAGACTTTTAATATCTTCCTGACTAACATTATTAGAAAGCATCGATGTCAATGTCATACTAGGACACACCACATTAACGTTGATACCATAACCTATAACTTCATGAGCAAGTTGGCGGGAAAAGCCTATAACACCTGCTTTTGATGCAACATAGTGAGTGCCTGCAGTTAAGTTCCTAAAGCGACCAGCAACAGATGAAACATTAACAATCTTACCATAGCCATTACTTTTCATTGATGGAAGTACAGCCTTACACGTTAAGAACACACCTGTAAGATTAGTAGTAATAATCCTATTCCATTCTCCTAAATCCAAGTCATCAATTTTGTCAATTCCAGCAATACCCATTGCATTTACAAGAATATCTATTTTTCCAAACTTAGAAATAATAAAAGAAATAGTGTCATCAACTTCTTCTTTTTTAGTTACATCACATGGCAAAAAAATATCTTTATCGCTAGTATTCCCCTTTGTTCTTGAAGAAACAATAACTTTAGCACCTTTAGCTTTGAAAAGTTTTACAACCTCTGAGCCAATCCCACTAGAACCTCCAAAAATTAGAGCCACTTTTCCCTCTAGTGATTCTCTCGTTATTCCTTCCATAAATTATTTTTGGTAAGCGTTTTCTGTATACACATGCGCTACATCATACCTACTAACAGCTAATCTGATTGCGGGGCCATCTCCTGCAGCGATTATTTGGTGAACTCGATTCCTTTTAATACAAATGAAATCACCCTCTTTTATAGTTTTTTTCTCTCCCTCAATAATCCAGTACCATTCACCTTTAAGTATAAACCACCACTCATCCCATTCTGGATGATAATGCTCTCTATTGCCCTCACCTGGCATTTGGCAAATAATAGTGGCGCTATTAGATTCTGTATTTATTAATGTATGTGACCAAGAATCATTTAAATTATATTTTTTAAAAAGATCTGTTATGTTTATAACTTCTTGATTTGCGTCATCCATATTGAAGTTATTAACGCCATCCATTGTTAAAATTCTTGCTACATCTGCATCTGATTTCATAATTTTTTTTCTGTTTAGTTTATCAATTTAAAGATAATATTTGGCTCATCCTAAAATATTAATATATTTGCTCTAAAGACCTTAAATAAAGCCTAAAAAGATCTATATTATAAAATAATAAAATCTGTTAAGAGCTAGAATGAATATATTATATAAAATTTATCTTTATACAAAATCTTCAAATCAAGATTATGGCCAGCTTCTGTAACAAATACATTATACCTTGGGTACTTTCTTTTCAAACTCATAAGCATTTCTTCATCAATAGATAGATATTCTTGTCTTATCAATGTATAAATCAAACCTGTGTTTCTTCCAGGAATATTGTTATAAGTCATACCTATCAAAGCTTTCATTCTGTCTAATAGAATAGTAGCAAAATTTCTAGACCCCATCATTAAATTTCCATCATGCTTTTCCTGAAAAAATAGGTCATACTCAACCAACAAATCTCTAAGCTTTTGCATATATGGTGGCATAATTATTCCACTTTCTAAATTAACATTTTCTTTAATAGCCATTACAAGTCCTTTCAGAACAATAAATTTATTGTAATGCTCCATGTACTCTTCATCAAGAACTAATGACGGTTGATTTTCATCTAATTTTTTTATATGAAAAATATCTATTTGATTCTCATAATGAGTGATTTCAACCTCACTCATATCATATATGGGAGGAATTGAGGGGTTTCCAGAATCCTTAATATGATTTCGACTATCCAGATAAGCTAAATAACCATCTGATGAATCATAATTACGTACTTTATGAAAATAGTTGTACTGATCAACAATATTGCCTTTAAATGGAATTATAATTACAACTAAAAATAGAATAAGAAACCCCAGCACTGATTTAAGAATAAAACTATTATTATTTCCAAGTAGTGCGACCCCAGAAAAAATCCAACCCCAAACTGCAATCATTGGGATATACGAATAAGAAAGAAGTTTGTGGCCTGGCTGAAAAGATATGATTGGTCGAATTAGTGTCATGTTGTTATAGTAAACACTGAAATACTCTAAAGCAAATAGAAATATGAATAGCAATAATGGGGTTAGAGTTAATAGCCATAATGTAGATATCATCACATGCTTATTTTGAATTCGACTATATCCAATATAAGTAGCAGTCAAAAGTATTAGATAGGAAAGTATCGATTCAATCTTGTATGCAATTTGGTAAAGGATAGAGAAGTCATCTGCTTCATCATTTATCATATTAAGATACCATTCAGCATTACTAATTAAGTTATCTACTGAAGGGAAACTATACAATGAATATAATGTAGGTATAACTCCTATAACTCCACTTATAGCTATTCCAATAATTACACTTGGTTTGATTTTTTTATTGAGTGCTAATATAGTGGACACTGCTATGAGCACAATACACATTAATACACTACTATTAGGGTGAACAAAAAAAGATAAGATCAGTAAAGAATAAAATAAATTATATTTTTTACTTACAAAAGCATACAATATAAAAATTGAAATAAAGCCATTTATAGTTCGAACAGACAATATAAAGTCGCCAAACCCATAAAGCGTGCGTACAGATATGGATTCTAAGTTTAGATAAGGAACCTTGTTAAGAATACCTATAGATAGCGGAGAAAGCATCATTGAAGCCATAACAGAGGGCACAACCAATCTGACCATGTGATACACAAAGTAAAATAGCGCTATTGGAAAAGCAATATTCACCAAAAATGATGTCAGTATAAATAAATATGGTTTGCTATAAAGATCAGATAAAAAATAGTAAATTGGGGTCTTTAAAAAACCATATATTTCTCTTGAAATATCAATATTTGCACCACTTTTTACAATTCTGCCGGCCAAAAAATGAGATTCCATAACTATTGGCATTGGATTAGCATATAACCAATAAATTACTTGCACAGTAATAATCACAAGTATTGCCAAAATGATGTTTCTAGTTTCCCCTGGTTTTATTTGATGCAATTTATTAATCCTTAATAACTTCAATTAACTTATTCAGGCTTTTATTTAATAGAGTCTTCCACAATCACTCTAACACCTTTACTTTGCTTATATATTCTGCCTATATATTCTCCCATAATGCCTAAAAATATCGCATTTATAGATAGCACCATTAGCAACAAGATAACGATGGTTGCAAATCCTGCAGGCCAACCCATTCCATAAATTAATTTCCCTATTAAAAAGCCTACCATGACTATTATGGTAAGAACACCGATTATAAATCCTGTAATTGATGAAATTCTTAAAGGAATAGTCGAGTGATTTAATATTCCATCAAGTGCCATGTTTATTAATGAAGTGGCCTTAAACTTTGTTTCACCATGAGCTCTTTGAGACCTATCATATTCAACACCGATCTGATTAAATCCCATCGTTGCTATCGATCCTCTAAGATAAGGTTGTGCATCATTATTATTTCTTAGAATCTCTACAATTTTCTTGTCCACTAGGCGAAAATCACCTGCATCTACTGGCAAGTCATCTTCGCTTAACCAATTAATTAACCTATAAAATATTTTTCTTGAATAATTCATAAATATATTTTCTTGACGTGTTTTGCGCACCCCATAAACGACCTTATATCCACTCTGCCAAAGCTTAAGAAAAACAGGAATTAAAGAAGGTGGATCTTGTAGATCACAGTCAAGCTGAATTACAGCTTCACCACTTGACTTTTGATATCCAGTAAGAATGGAATGCTGATATCCATAATTACGTGAAAAACGATATGCCTTTACCCTTTTATCCTTAAGATTTAAATTTCTTAAAAGGTCAAATGTGGAATCATCACTATGATTATCAGTAAACAAAATTTCAAAATCATAAATATCTCTAAGCTTAAGTAGCTCTTCATTTAATACCTCGTAAAATAACTTGATATTCTGCTCCTCATTAAGCACAGGAACAATAATAGAAACTAGTGTTTTTGCTTTCACAATACTTAAAATCTCCTATAAATTAAGTTATCTCTTAGAATAAACTATTTTTTTGAGCCCATCTCGCAATGACACTCTTGGTGTCCACCCAATTTTTAATAGTTCTTCTATATCAGCTGCAGGAAAATTAGGTTCATTTTCATGCATCGGAATTGCGCCAAAATTCAACTGAGACTCTGAGCCAATAAGATTCTGTGCTTCTTGAACAAAATCACGTATAGTAATATTTTTCCCAGTGCCAACATCAAAATTACTAATCTCATCTTCTGGTTTATTTTCAATAACATTAATAAAGGCCCTAACTGCATCTTCAACAAAAATAAAATCACGCAACTGCGAGCCTTTTGTTAGATTAATGGTTTTATTCTCTAGTAATCTATCTATCACAGAATTTGTAAATTTTTCTTCATTATCCATAGGACCATACAGGTGAAATAATCTCATGTTTGTAAATTGAATTTTATTTTGTAAAGCAAGCTTCTCACCCCATTCTTTAAAATGTTTTTTTGACTGAATATAATCTTGTAAATAGTTAAAGTTATTATCTGCAAGTGAAAAAAAAGAATCTGTATTGATAAAATGAGCACACTTATTATTTATTGCAAAGAGTAAAACCCTAAGTGCTAAAAATAAATTTACCTCTAAAATTTCTTTTAAATTTTTTCCATCTCTTCCATACACTGTTGCAACATGAATGCAAACTTCTACATCATTATGTCGATTAATTAATTGTGAAGTTGAGTCTTGATCAAGATTCAAAACCTCTATTTTTGGCAAAGAATCTTTAATACGCCAAATGTCAGATTTTTTTCTCTTTATCAATACTACTTTATGACCATTATCCAAAAGACTTTTTAGCAAATGACTGCCAAAAAAACCTGTGCCGCCAGTTAAAAGAATCTTCATTATTCAATTAAATTACTTCTAACAAATATATATTTTTTTTGAACAAAATAACTTAATGGGATTGTAATCAACATTTGTAATATCTTTGAAATATCTGGGTTCCAGAATAAAGTGTGAATAAAGGTCTTAAGTATAAATGTACCAATTATTAACAATAAGTACATCAACAATAAATATAGACTGTATTGTCTTTTTTTACCATTGCTGTCTATTATAGCAATATAGGTAAAGCGCTGATGAAGAAGAAAGGTTATTGTAATTGCTACTTGGAAAGCAATTAAATTTGAAATAATAACACTATCTGAAAATTTATAAATAATTGAAAATAAAACTATCTCAATTATAGCTCCCATACTTCCAGCAATCAAATAACGTAATTTAAGATTAGACGTCATTAATGCACCCATTACAAATCCAATCCAACCTAATAAATATTTTTATTTTGTTGGCGATATAGACAAACAATTCAGTTGTATCAAAATTTACATCAACTCTAAAAAACTTATCAATATTGCATAACTGCCAGAAAGTATTTTCAACAAAGACTAATCTTGTTCCAATTTTATTCTGACTTAAAAAATTCTTCAATGACCTACTCAAATTGTTCAATAAACTTCTGAACAGTGGCATGAAAACGGCTAAACATAGATTCTGTCATACCATGATGTAATGGGAGTAAAACACCCCTAGACATTACTCTATCTGCATTCGGATATCCTTCCTTCAAAACTTTTTTGGCCATATTCTTACACATCGGCTGTCGTAAAATATTACCAGTGAAGACGACTCTAGTTTGGATATTTCTGCTTTCTAAGAAAATTTGAAATTCTTTTCGAGTAAAAGGTGCTCCCTCTTTAATTAGAACGGGAAAAGCCAACCAAGCTGTATTAGACCCATGAGTCTCTTTAGGATTTGAGAAATATTCAGAGTAGTTATCAAAAAACTTACACTGCCTATTAAAGTTTATCTGTCTTGAGGCAATATTTTGATCTAATTTCTTAAGTTGTGCTAGACCAAAAGATGCTCCTAGCTCATTACCCTCTAGATTATAACCAACCGTCTCAAAAACAAACTTGGCATCATAATCAATACCGTCAAGATCTACATTAAACCTATTTTCAATAGCTTCACTCTTTTCATCGAACAATGAGGAGCTTCGCCCCCAAGACCTCAATAACTTCGCTTTTTCCATAACATTTTTATCATTAATCGCTAAAGCACCTCCATTTCCAGCACAGTTTATTATGTGCGAACCATAAAAACTAGTTATTGACATATCAGAATAGAAGCCCGACCCTTGATCATTTATGGTTGCACCAATTGTGTCGGCAGAGTCTTCAATAACTATTAGATTAAATCTATCTGCAATTTCCCTAATTGCAGGCCAATCACAAAGATTACCCATCAAATTTGGCGCTAAAATAGCCACAGTTTTTTCAGTAATTTGCGCTTCAATTTGACTAACGTCAATACAGTAAGTTAATGGCTCAACGTCAACGAAAACAGGAATTAAATTATTTTTAACCAAACAGCCTATGGAAGTAGAAAAAGTTAGCACAGGAGTTATAACCTCTCCACCAACCGGGAAGCTAAACGCTTCTACTCCTATATATAGCGCTGAAGATCCAGAGTTTAAATATAGACAATGTTTCTTGTTAAAGATATCAGCGATCTTTTGCTCAAACTGCCTAGAGTAATTACCCATCTGAGTTGATTCAGATAAACACTTAACTACAGCATCAATTTCTTCCTGTCCATAAACAGTTTTCGCATAGGAGATTTGTTCTAAATTACTTGTATTATGATTCATTAATTCATGTCCTTAGTAAAATTATCAATTTCATTAACGCATACTTTCCGCATGTCAGCTCCACCAAGCCAGAGTTTATGCCATCGTACTATATTTCTCAGCGTCATCGGTAAATCCCAAGTTGGATTCCAGCCTAAAAGTTCTGAAGCTTTCGATATATCCAAATTTAACATTGAAGCTTCATGGAGTTTTTCGTTCTCATTTAATACCCAAGACGTCCCAGGCCATAGTTCAATCATATAATCTAAAATCCAATCTACCGACTTTACATCGTTATCATAAGGGCCAAAATTCCAACCCTCTGCATATTTAATTGGATTTTCATAAAGTTTCTCTGCAAGAACAAGATAGCCTGATAAGGGCTCTAAAACATGCTGCCAAGGTCTTATTGCTTTAGGATTGCGAATTTCAACAGAATTTCCATTTTCAAATGATCTTAAAATATCTGGAACTAGTCTGTCATCAGCCCAATCACCCCCACCAATTACATTGCCAGCTCTAACCGAAGCTAAACCAATTCCCTTCTCTTTTAAAAAAGAACTTCTATAAGATGAGGCAACTAACTCTGCACAACCTTTTGAGCTACTATAAGGGTCGTGCCCACCCATAGGGTCACTTTCCTTATAACCTACAATTCTTCCATCATTTTCATAGCATTTATCCGTTGTAATATTTACTATAGCTTTTAAATTTGAACAACTTCGTGCAACTTCCAATACTTTGGCAGTACCAATCACATTAACTTCATAGGTCTCAATAGGCTCCATATAGGAATATCTCACCAGAGGTTGAGCTGCCATATGGATCAAAATATCAGGATTAAAGCTCACCATACTCTTATGCAAATTAACTTGATCTCCAATATCGCCAATTTGTGAGTCGATTATAGTTTCAACTTTTGCCTCATTATATAATGAGTATAATGTTGTTGGATTAAGAGCATATCCTTTTATATTTGCGCCTAGGGAAGCTAACCACAAAGAAAGCCAGCTACCTTTAAATCCAGTATGTCCTGTTAAAAAGACACGCTTACCCTGCCAAAAACTTTGATTAATCATTTATTGATTACCAAATCTTCCATGGGGCATTTCCTTTTTCCCAAAGCTCTTCAAGGTGATTCTTTTCACGTAAGGTATCCATTGGTTGCCAAAACCCATTATGCTCATAGGCTGACATTTCACCATCATGGGCGAGCTGGGCCATTGGCTCTTTCTCCCATATTGTCTGGTCATCTTTGATCAAATCAATCACTTTGGGTGAAAGAACAAAAAAACCACCATTAATCATAGCCCCATCGCCTCTTGGTTTTTCTTTAAATACATCTACTTTTCCATTTGACATTTCCAAAGACCCAAAGCGACCAGGAGGAAATACTGCTGTAACTGTTGCAAGAGTTTGTTTCTTCTTGTGATATTTAATGAGCTTAGTAATATCAACATCAGCAACACCGTCTCCATAAGTAAAGCAGAATGCATCTTCATCCTTCAAATAATTTTGAACACGCTTTAGTCGACCGCCTGTCATAGAATTTACTCCTGTATCAACTAGTGTAACAGTCCAAGGCTCTACTCTCTTTTGATGGACAGTCATTCGATTTTCTTGCATAGAAAATGTGACATCAGACATGTGTAAAAAATAATTAGCAAAATACTCTTTAATAATGTACCCTTTATATCCACAACAAATAATAAAATCATTAATACCATGAGCTGAGAAGGATTTCATAATGTGCCATAGAATTGGCCGACCTCCAATTTCTATCATTGGCTTGGGTCTTAAATTAGTCTCTTCACTAAGACGAGTTCCAAGTCCGCCCGCTAAAATTACTGCCTTCATCCTAACTCCAAAAATATTTTATTAAATTAAATATATTTCTATTTTTACTCATCATTTCATCCAATCAATTACCTAATCGAAGTTATCTTAAATTTCCTCAATCTACTTAATAATATTCATTTACATAGCAACTTTAGAAACCATAAAATGCATCTATCTCATTGTTTTCTTTCTTCTAAGCTACTATGTATTATATTCAGTATGTTATTTTTAGCATTGCCAATTTCAGGAAATGCTCCAAAAGAAGCGTCTTCTTGATGATTGATAACATCTGTAAAATTTTCACTTGTATACTTCAAAATATCTGCAACATTATTATTTTTATACATGATCATTTCCTTGTTAAAAATATCAATCATGTTTGCATGCGGGAAAAATGAGGCATAATTTATATACGCAATTGGTTTGCGGAGTGCTAATATTGTATTAATTATAGTGCTAGATTTTACAACAACTAGTTTTGAAGACCTGATTAACAGTACCTTTTCTTCAAAAGGTGTATCAACATCCAAAATGTAATTATGATTAACATATTTCTTATAAAACGAAGCATCGTCCCTTGGGTGTAAGGCTAAAACAAAAGAAATACCATTCTTCTCACAATCACTAACAAAAGACTTAATTTCTTGTATCCAAAAATCCTTTTCCCATGAATATTTGTTAAACGGCTGTGTAAAAAAAACTACCTCTGGAGTTTTGCTTTGCACATCATTATCTGCCACCTCTTGAGCCTTAGATGACATAATGTCATATTCTAATGACCCAACAATTGACACAACATCTGCACTTATACCAACTTCCAAATATACATTTTTAATATCATTATTTCCTACGGTTATTAAACTAGAATGTTTCCCAGGTAATTCGGCAAATACATTTTTATAGCCAAATATTATCCTATCTTTAAGGAAATAAAAGATGGATCCAGCATTGCACGGTAAGAACTTATACAACTTACCATTAATTTCTGCTTTAGGTCCAAATAAAAATTGAAGTACATTAACAATAATACTACATCTTCTAATAAAGGCCATATGGAGCATCTTATAATAAAAAATATCTCTTCCAAACATACAGTCATCAAAGACCATTATGGTATTAAACTGTTTCTGTATCCAGAAAGAAACTGGCGATGAATCACTAAATAATATTATACAATCAAGCGATAAATGCCGTATTTTTCTCTTAAACTGTATGCAATCAATGAGCTTTTCTTTTTTAAAAAAATACAGCAAATTAACTTCGTAAGAAAGCGCTTTATATACCTCTCTTGAAGAGGTCACTATTTTAATGTCAGTACCCTTAGACAAATATAAAGCATGTTGGAGAAATCTTGGTGACTCTACAAAAATCCCTACTCTATACACTTTACCCACCTCAATAATTTTGTTAATAAGTAATCAGCTTAATTCAATTAATTTAGCATTAATTATTCATTGTCTCTTTATTAGGAATTCAGACAATTTATACTCATAATAGGTATCTACATCTACTGAATCAAATTTATTCATAATATAACCATAACAATTTGAACGAAGAACCATAAAATCACTTGTTAGTTTTTTTTCTATTTTTGATATATAAATAGCCCCATTTAGCATATATCTTGTAGGGAATTCTTGACTATTTAATCCTTTCATTTCATCAGAAAAAAATCCATCCATTGAGCAATCCTCTGGGAGAGTATTAGTCCACTCAACAGGATGATCAACCTTTACAATACTTAAAACCCCATCGGCTTTTTTTTCAATAAGAAGCTGAATTGCCTGATTAATATGTTCTTCTGTTCTAAGGGGCGAAGTTGGTTGTAATAGCAAAATATATTCAAAATCATCACCATTTTCCCTTAAGAGCTGAATTGCATGTCGAACAGCATTTATAATAGAAGAAGTATCACTCGCCAACTCCTTAGGTCGAATAAATGGAACATCCGCCCCATATTTTTTGCTGATTTCTGCAATTTCCTCATCATCAGTCGAAACTATTACTCGATCTACATACTTTGACTTTAGCCCAGCCTCAATTGTCCATGCAATTAAAGGCTTGCCTGCCAGGTCGAGAATATTTTTTCTAGGTAGTCTTTTACTCCCCCCGCGGGCAGGAATAATTGCAACTAACCTCTTACTACCAATCATTAAAGTAAACTTTTAAAGTCTAACTGGGCTTGCTCAAACTGTCCTATCTGCCCAATATCCAACCAATATTCATGGAGTGGAAACATATTCACTTGTAAGCCCTGTTTAATCTGCATTTCTAATAGAGAAGGCATATCAAAATAAGATTTTCCATCCACACTCCCTAAAAGTGAGGGTTCTATTACGTAAATCCCAGCATTGACGAAGAACTTATGTGTAGGCTTTTCAACAATGCTTGTGATTTTCTGCTCTACTGATTTAACTACCCCATAGGGCACTTGAAAATCATACTCACGAACACACATAGTGGCAACTCCACCCTTCTCATTATGGAAGTTTAACAAGTTTTCAAAATCTATATTGGTTAGTAAATCACCATTCATTACCATGATAGGTAAATCCGGCAATCCCAATGGCAACAACCCCAAAGAACCTGCTGTACCCAATGGACTATCCTCATGTACATACTGAATGTTGACTCCCCACTGGCTACCATCTCCAAAGTATTCTGCAACCATATCAGCTTTATAGTGTGTGGATATAAAGAAATTATGAAATCCAGCTTCAATAAACTGATTTAGGATAGTTTCCAAGATTGGTTTATTGCCAACATTTAATAATGGCTTGGGAGTATCGTCAGTCAATGGCTTGAGACGCGTTCCGAAGCCTCCAGCCATAAGAAAAACAAGATTATCTTGTTTATCAACTTCAATAAGATTTTGAATAGTTTCTAGACCTACTATTCTTCTATCCAAATCTAGTATGGGTACTTGTAAAATATCCTTACTTTTCATCATTGCAAGAATTGCTTCGCGCCCATCTTCAATAAAAGCGACAGATGGATTCTTGAACATAATATCAATTAAACAAGTGTCCATCCCATGATGCAAAATTAGCGCCCTACGAATATCGCCATCAGTAATGGTTCCTAGCAATCTATCATTTTCATCAGATACCATTACAATTCTCAACGATACATGATCCAATACCTGGATTGCCTTATCCATAGTGTCGTCAGGTTTGAGTATTGATGCCTTCCAATCGAAAATAATCTAACCCCTATTTGTTTCTAATTTTGACTGATATATTTATCATATTGAATAAAATATCTATTATTTATAACTAACCCTGCTTAGCCTAACTAGCAACAAAAGTTTCTAATATACGCAACCCAATCTCACCACTTTTTTCTGGATGAAATTGTAAACCTGTAACATTATCTTTCTGAACTGCAGCAGTGATTCTCATTCCCTCATACTCACACTGTGCCAATAAATTCATATTATTACTTGGAACTGCCATATAAGAGTGGACAAAATAAACATATTTATTCTCATTTGTACTACTTAAAATAGATTTATTCCAGTCTTTATTATACTCAGGATAGAGAAGGGCACCCCACCCAATATGTGGTGTCTTACGGACATGAATACCTCCTTCTTGCTGCGGGATAGCCTTCACGATTCCGGGGATATAGCCAAGCCCTATATGCTCTCCATGTTCTTCACTTTTGTCAAGAAGCATCTGCATCCCCAAGCAAATCCCCAATAATGGCTTACCAGCTTGAGTGAATTCGTTGATTGCTGGAATAACGCCCACATCATTCAGACCTTTCATTCCATCTCCAAAGGCACCTACACCGGGAAGGACGAGGTGACTAGCTGAAACAATAACTTCTGGGTCAGATGTGAGTAACACAGTTGCACCTACTTTTTCAAATCCACGCTGGACACTTTTTATATTACACATGCCGTAATCAACAACAACTACAGTTTCCATTTAATCTTCTCCACAATGATCTACACGGCGCACCGGAATATTATGATTAACACAATATTGTCTGACTTCACCTACTGTATGATGCCCATAATGTAGCGTGCGTGCCATGGCCACAGCATCTGCATGCCCTGTATTGACTACATCAGCGAGATCTTCAACTCCTCCCATTCCACCACTTGCAATGACTGGAATTGTTACAACATCGGTAACAGACTTAATAAGCTCAATATCAAATCCTTTTCCTGTGCCTTCCATATCAACCGAAGTTAAGATAATTTCTCCAGCACCTAATTCCTGCCCTTTTTTAGCCCATTCAATGACATCCATATGACTGTGCTCACGCCCATTATCATAATATGCCTCCCAATGATCTCCATTATTCTTTGCCTGAATCGACAGAACCATACATTGGCTGCCAAACCGTTTTGCAACATCCGAAATAATCTTTGGATTTTTAATGGCTGCAGTATTAATGGCGACTTTATCGGCCCCAGCTCTAAGTGCCGCAGTAACATCAGCCACACTCTTCAAACCACCTCCTACAGTTATTGGAACAAAAATATCCTCTGTTGTTTTCTCAATAATATCAAGAAGACTATTTCTCTCGTAGAGACTGGCAACAATATCTTCATAGAAAATCTCATCTATTCCTTGGTGATAGTAACGACGCGCAAACTCATTTGGGTTGCCCATCTTACGCAACCCCTCGAGTTGGATTCCTTTAACTAAATTGGGAGATTTAACATCTAGACGAGCAATTAGACGAACATTACGCATAAATTTTCTCAGCTATCATTCCACACTGTGTGGCGCAGTTTCCATAAACCATTTTCTTTTTTCCAAAGATGAGGAGAGCGGAATGAGTCTGCCAAATTATCAAAATAGTCGCGATTCATTATAGGTTGTTCAAACATTTTACTTGCAACAGGAAATTCTTTTTCTGGAATACTCAGATATTCAAATATTTCTTCTGAAAAACGCTCTGGGAATTCGAGATCAAACCTTTTGACAAGTGCAACTCCCTCATCACGTGTAATTTCGTCAGATCTTATTTCTTGTGACGCATCCTCTGTAGCCCTTCCTCTGCCGAACTTTATTCCAGTAGTATAATAGTGGAAATCATCAACTTTATCATCGATACTACTATACTTGCTGTAAGTACCTGCAGTACGTTCAGGTGATGCCATAAAATTAGAGTTTTCAACTGAATAATAGTAGGAGCCCTGAGGGTGCCATTTGTTGTAGTATCCGAAATAATGCACCTCGATATTCTTCTCTCTTACTCGCTCAGGATCCACTGGCATGTATAGCTGCAGCTCTGATAAATCTATACCATAATTTTCAATTAACTCTCTTACTGGCACACCTGATAAATACATGTCTTCAAAATTGGCGGCAGAAAAAAATTTTTCATCTTGTCGACTCATGTTATCGTTTTCAACTGGAGAACCATATTCAGCCTCATGCTCTCCATAAAAAATTAAGGGTATATCCATTGCGGCAGCTATTGGTGGAGCAGCCGATTTCTGTCCAAAAATAAATGGCTGAAATGGGTGAAATAATACATCTACAGCAAGCCTTGTTAATAGTCTATGTACTCTACCATTTGGTGTTATTAATATATTATCTTGCCCGCCATGAATCCACGCATCAAAGTTCTTCCTTCCCCAGTCAGTATAAATATGTGGAGACCAAGTAATAGTAAGTGGGTGCATTCCGTATTTATTCTTTAGTAGATGTGAAACATATATACTATCTTTTCCGCCAGATCCTGGCACTATACAATCATAACGTCCATCATTTCTCCTGTGACGATCACATAATTCTACTAACATTTCCTCTCTTAAATCCCAGTCAGTCTTTCCTTTCTCTTCTGCAAATTTACAGGCAGAACAAACACCTTCTGCATCAAACTGAATAGTTTCTTTCTTAGATTTTAAAGTGTGTTTATATTCTACCGTTGTACTCGGCCTCTGATTTGACTCGACGCACCTTGTACAAAATTTAACTTCAGATGGAAGGCCATATTTAGCATTATTTTCTGAATCGATTGATTTGCTTTCAAATTTAGAATAATCGATTTTCTTTGGTTTTTTTATCATATTGATTTATATATTTTGGTTATTAAAATAGAAAATACTTAAATTACAATTAAACAAATTATCAGTTACTATGTTGATATGTAATTTTTGATTGTAGATTGTTTGACCTAAGTTTGCTTACTCATTATTCCAAATGGTTTGGCGAAGTCTCCACTCATTACCAACTTTCTTCCAGATATGAGGGGATCTCCAACTGTCGATAATACTCCAAAATAATTCTTCAGAAACGCCCATATAATCTAGAGTCGTTTGAAAATGATGTTTTGGTAGCTCGCCATCATATTTCTTAACAAGGGCTACTCCTTCTTCGCGCGAAATCTTATCATCTCTGACTTCGTGAGCAGAATCAGCTGTTGCGCGACCAATTCCAAATTTAATATATGCTAGATAATAATGAAGCCAGTCAGTTTTATCATCTAAGCTTGCATATTTTGAATATGTTCCTTCAGTACGTTCTGGATTTGTTGAAAACCCATTATTTTCGACACAATAATAAAAATTTTCCTGCGGATCCCAAGAATGATAATAACCCATGAAATGTCTCTCTATTTCATTCTTTTTAATTTCTTCATATTTAGGTGATAGGTATGGATAAATATCATTTTGACTTACCCCATGCTCTTCCCAAAATTCCGGCGGTTTACCAGAAAAGTAGTATTCATCATGATCTTCAATTTCTCTTGAAGGCTTAAAAGCATCCTTCATATCACCACCGTATTCTACTTCACCATTTTCTCCATACATTATGAGTTTAATATTGTTTTGAACAGCCACCTTCATGGGAAAATTTGTTTGACCATATATAAATGGTTGAAAATTATCTCCCAAGTGTATAAAAGACAGTTGCATCATTTTTCTATGAACAGCGCCATTCACTGAACCAAGAATATTATCAAAACCACCTATTTGAATAAAATTATCTAAATTTTTTCTTCCAATATCAGTATACAAGCTTGGTGCCCATGTAACAGTTAATGGGTTCATTTTGTATTTATATTTCAACATATGTGCTACGAAGCCACCATCCTTCCCTCCACTGCAAGGAACAATTACATCATAAGATCCATCAGATTTCCTGTGTTTATTACACAGTTCACTTAACTCTCTTTCTCTCTCTTTCCAGTTAATTTTGTTTTTCTTATAATCTGAAAAGTTGCATGCACTGCAAACACCATGTTCATCAAATTTAATACGTGGTCTTTGGTTTGACATCGTACATTTCTTGCAGAATTTAACCTCTTTTGGGAGGTTATATAAAGATATTACATCTCGTTTCAATATATTCATATTTGTTATTATCCGTCTATTACTTTCAGATCTTATAATTAAACCAATTTCTCATTTAAATACAACATTATTTAATATCTATAAATTTTTTTACTATCGATAA
>TARA_B110000008_G_scaffold262437_2_pt1 | contig 16939 bp, 16 predicted proteins | sample TARA_B110000008 | Tara Oceans TARA_B110000008 (sample SAMEA4396496) | marine metagenome | biome: Westerlies Biome; feature: [DCM] deep chlorophyll maximum layer (ENVO:01000326); material: water (ENVO:00002006), including particulate matter (ENVO:01000060) such as... | depth 40 m
AAAGTCTCCGTTGAGCTTAGGCAACAACGCAGGAAAGCCATATCTTTTGTATAGACTTATGATTATTTCGGCATCGCCACCTCTACCTAGATCTTTGGAGTTATAAATATTTCCATCGATAATTACCGAAACACTTCCATTATCTGCAACAGAAGAGGGATATGCACCTGTATAGCCAATGATCGTTTTGCCTCTGCTAGAGACAAAATTTCGCCAAGAATTGTACGGAGAAGAAGATTTTTGACAGTCCAACAACCTGTTTAAATTAATATTGGGGTTGCTTGAAACTATTCCTGAAATTCTTGACATCTCTTACAATTTAGCAGCCATTAGTTATACCTTTGTTTTCGTTGCTCGAAAAAACTTCCAGTGGTGAGGGTAGTCGATAACTAGCTCTGGTTCACCGTTAGTACGACGATCAATAAATGATTCGACATCAAATCCGTAACTTTGGATAAATTGAACGAACTCGGATTCCTTGTAGGTGTTTACATGCACTTTCAGATTCACGCCTGGATCGAGATATTTGTCATGGACATAATTATAACTCTCTTCTTTTGAAACGGATTCCCGTAAAATTACTGATTTTCGAGCAGATCCCAACAGTCGTTCTAGGGGACGGGGATAATTATCGATGTTAGATAAAACATTCATGCATAGCACATGATCTACATCAGTATCCAAATCCTCAAGTCGGCCGTGCACTAGATGTTTAGCTGGCAATCCATATTTGGGTAAGATTGATTGTCCAATATTGATCAAAGATTCTGCAGCATCGATTCCCCAGTAATCGACTGGGATGTTACGGGCGACCAACGAGTGGTAGAAATACCCACTCCCGCAACCGGCATCCAATAGTTGATCTCCCGCTTTTACTTGAGGTGTCAATAACTCCGCAGCTTGTGACGCACAGACCATTTCTTCTGCTTGGAGTCGGCAGCGTTTGGTGTAAAGTTCCTTCACTGTAGCACTGTGTTCCCAGATGCAATACTTGTTCCATCCGTTGGTCGAGATCACGTGGCGATACCTGTAATCAGAAAAGCGGATGCCATAAAATGACCACGCCAGTCATTCGGGTTTTTCTCCATGGCCAAGCTGAGCTTCTTGAATTCTTTCGGCGCTTCTTGTTCGAACATTGGCGGAAAGCCGTGGTAGTGATAAAATAGGGTTTGTACATTCTTGAATCCTGCCCGCTCAAATTGCGCTTTGACCTCAAATGGATTGTGGGTCCGGGATAGAACCTCGTCATAGCCCGGTTCGTCTTTCTTACCTTTTCGAATCTTTGGCAGATCCATCCTAAACCTTTTTTTCAGTTCGTCTTGTAAATGTTCGGGGATTTCGCCTTCGCAAAGCCGATCCCGAAAGAAATCGAATGAATAGCGATTAAGCGTGAAGAGCGAAAATAATTCGTTTCGCGCCTCAATCATAACGAGTCCACCCTCTTTTACACTTGTTCTCAGGTTGGCAAAGACACGATCATCCAGATCCGATGGGATGTGAGGCAACACACCGATGCAAATGGATGCATCAAATTCAGCAGGGGCAGAAGTTGGACCACGGAAGTCCTCCGGTTGCGTTACGCTTCCTTCCCAAAATTGATCTGGATCGTATCCCAAACCACTCATCACTTTCTTGCATTCCTGAACCATCTCCGGCGTCAGATCGAAGCCAAATAAGTCCATTTCAAGTTCTGTTAGATCACGGAGTATTGATGCAGGGCCGCAACCGGCATCGAGGAGATTTTTGGAGCCACTTCGTTGGAGTTCTTTACGGATAATATCCTGATGCACCGGTGGGTAATGAGCCTTATTCGTGTAATAATCCTCATAATAGCTTTGCCCCCAAGTTGAGTAGCAGTGACGAATAGCTTCTTCGGGGTCAGTCATTAGAATAGGTCATCAGTTTGCATGTATTAGAAACGACCTTAGGGTGAATTTTGAGCTTGGTTCACGTAGACGCTCCAATTTCTGAGATTGAAGACCGGTTCGACGGCACAATAATTCCATTGATGCCATTGAGAATACATGACAGTGCTCGATGAAAAATTCCTCGCGTTCGAATCCTTCTCTATCGCGGGCCGCGCTTTCTCCGTCGGGCAATTCGATATATAGGAACCCCCCATGGGCTAGATCCCCAATACATTTTTGGAGCATTTTCAAGGGATCTTCAACATGCTCAAGAACCTTGTTCAATGTTATGATGTCGAATTGGCGGTCCCACTTGAGCTTTTGGTAGTCACTCGTAACCGTTTCGATTCCGAGGTTGTCACGGGTATGCTTGGCAAATCTTGGGTCTGTTTCTAATGCGGTGCATTGCCAATTGGTGTTTTGCAAAATTTTTCCAAGGAAAACCCCAAGGCCCGAACCAATATCTAGCAAACGTATGGGAGAGGAGTGGGATGGGGAGTGTTTTTGAGAAAATTCGATTATGCGGTTTACACGGCCAGAATTATCGGATTTTTTTGGATCGAGTGCCATAATCCTTTCGTAGTTTTTCCGAATTCCTTCAAGTCCGCCGTAGGTGGAATCTACATAGCTTGACTCGTAGAGGGATGAAATATCCATGCCATGAACCGAGCGGTAGTGTCCACAGGTTTTACAATGAAGAATTTCGCGATAATAGCCTGAATCACCTTGAAGTTGGAACTCAGTTTCTCCCTTGGGTTTTTGCTTATATACATGAATAGAATCGCTTTTGGGTTGCATGCATAGTGGACATTGATAATCGGGAGGCATTATTGTTCTTCCAGTTTTCTTCCTAAATTCTCCAGTGCCTCATCACAATCAAGCCATGAAACTACTGTAAGGTTTTCGACATTACAGTAATCGTCAAAAAGGGGTTCCTTGCCTTTCTCTACAAGGAGAACGAAAAATCTATTGGTTTCTCGATTCTTAATTAGTACTCCACGTAGACCAAAAGAAGGAAGTCTACCGTTAAGTGAAGGAGTTGCATAGAACCCCCAGTCTTTACGAGTAAGATCATATTCACCTCCAGAATCTGTAGTAAGAGTTACCTGCTCGTTCTTATTCAATAGGATTTTGCCACAATCCATAATCTCAAACTGTTGCTTCGCTCCAATAGTGAACTTTCGAGGTGGACTGATTTGATCAAATTGCATTTTATTTTATGGGTTTGAAAAGACTTCTACCATTTCCAGTCTTCAATCAAAAAATCAGAGATTTCCCAACGATTACTTTTAAACTTCCAAATGTCTAGGTTTCTAAATGGTTCAATAATTTTAAAAAATTCACTTGTTGCAATTCCCACAAATTCGCAAAAACACTCAATATCTTTTTGGGGCATATCTTCGCCAAAACGACTGGCTATTTCGATTGCCTCACTACGGGTAAGACGCCCTTGCCTAATCTCGATCGAAAGGTTGTCGAAAGTACGGGGGAAACCGAATTTGTACCATTTTAAATAGTGGTGAATAGATATAAAATCATCATCTATGTCAGCAAAATCATATATTCCTGTTCGTGCCTCGCCTGATTTTACAGAAAATCCTTGTTCATTAGCTGCACGATATGAAGTTTGGACATCCCATTGGAAATAGTAGCCAAGAAAAACAGCAAGAACTTCTTGCTTTTCCACATTGTGTTTTGATTGTTCGAAGTAGGGCGTTAATTCTTTACTGGATAAATCTTTATCTACCCAGTCAGCTGCATTTGTGTTATGTGTAACCCCGAATTTGCGAAGCCAATTGGAGTCAAGCTTGAAACCTAATCTTTCTTCGCTTGAATCACCATATTCAAAAGCTGAGTTTTCTCCCCAAATAATTAGTGGGATGTTAAAAGATAGTGCAATCTTTAGGGGGATGTTGAAGATTGCCATGTGCATCGGGATTGCTGTTGAACCGAATTTCTTGAGTGCCTTTAGCATAAATTTTTGTTCGACTTTCGGGCTGATCTGATAATCGATGTGGTCAACTCCTAGAGAAATTAAATTATCCAAGTTTTTTTGGCCAATTTCCGTGCGTCCTGGAGTCTTCCATGTTACGCAAAGGGGATTTAGTCCATGCTCCAAGCAGACGATCGTTTGCCATGTGCTGTCTTTTCCTCCACTTACAGGAATGAGACAATCGTAGCCCATGCTACGTTCTTTTGCATTTTGAACAACTTGTTCAAAGGCTCGTGCTCTCTCGGTCCAGTCTATCGTTTCGCGCAATTCAAAATTTCGGCATGCACTGCAAACTCCCTCTTCATCGAATTCAAGTTCGGGTCTAGTGTTAGGTAAAATACAGCGTTTGCAATATTGCATCATAATTCGGAGTTATTTTCTAGCAAAGCTGTTTCTTTTAAAGTGGATCGGGAAAAGTGTCGACTGTAAGTCACAACTAATGGATCTAATGTCGTTCGAAAATCTAGGTTTAATAAATTTAATATACTCCCAATTCTCTTGGCATGGATCTTTCTTGAACTTTACGTTTGTGGTATGAAAAAGATAGTTTCATTTTTTTAGTTGTAGATTTCCAAAAAGATTCTTGCATTGATAAAATTGAAGAGAAATTTACTGAAGTGGTTAGGGATGGGAAATAAATCGAAGAGTTGCTTGATCTTATTCCTGTCAAGGTAGTGGAAGATCTCTGCCTTTGGGTCCAACAGATAGGCTTGCGTATTTGGGTCTTGAAAGTTGATCATTGAGTTAATAGAGGCGTTAAACCCTTTTTTTCTTCTGTCGAGTCGGACTTTCTCGTTGAGAATTCCCTTTAAAGCTTGGCGAAGGACAAACTTGCCATAACCGTTACGAATCAAATGGCGGGCTGGAATCGAATACGCGAATTTCTGCAAACTTGAATCAAGAAAAGGACTTCGGTTCTCAACGGAATAGCACATCGAATTCAAATCGTCTTCGTGAAGGATTACTGGCGTGGCTTCGTAAAATAATTCGTTGAGCATCCGATTGCGAAGCAAGCTGTCGCAAAATTGCTCTTCTTGAAAAGGTTCTTCGAAGTTAACTACCAAATAATCCTTCAACTCTTCACTCGCATCGAAAATATGATCCCGGAAAGTCGGGTCCTTATGGTAGAGGTTCGGCGTCTTAAGCATTGGGTTTCTTACAAATCCTTCAATGTGATTTCGCCAATCTTGCAAATACTTTTGATAGTCGTTCTCATTCCGGACTTCATTAAGGTGCAGAATGAAATGGTCGTAATAGCCTGTGAAGAGTTCGTCTGCCGATGATCCGGAGAAGGCAACGCGAAATCCAGCGTTGTGCACAGCTTCGGAAATTAACGAGTGGACATAGTAGGTAATCGTAGCGACAGGAGCATCATGGTAGGCAATCAACTCGCCTAATCTCGCCAATGCATCCTCCTTTGGTATTTCCAAAAGATGATGCTTGCAACCGATGTCGTCGACGGTCGCCATGATATTGTCTTCTTCATTGTATCTTTCGTCTTGGTCAATGATCGAAAAAGTCTCTAATTCGCATCCGAATTCTTTTGCAGCAATGGAAACCAAAGAGGCTGAGTCTACTCCGCCACTGAGGCAAAAGGCTAGGGGGACGTCAGAGCGAAGACGTAAGCGTACGCTTTCAAGTAGATGTTCGCGAGTTCCGTCGATGGCATTTTCCAGAGTCATAGATTGATCCACTGTCGTCGAAGGGTTCCAGTATCGCTCAATCCGATTCACTCCATCGGGATTAAGGACCATTGACTGTGCATAGCGAAGCTCCCTGACGCCTTCAAAATAGGTTTCATCAGTCTTGTACAAAGCCTTGTACCCATGGACGAGTTGTCGTAGCAAATGACGACGGTTTACTCGTAGAGGTTCCTTTGACAAGGCTTTCAAAAACTTGATCTCGGAACCGAAAAGGAAACCTTCCGGAGTTTGTAGATAGTATAGAGGCTTCTCCGCAAAACGATCCCTAGAGAGAAAAAGCTTTTGAAGTTTTGCATCCCAAATAGCGAACGACCACATTCCCTCGAAATGATCTACGCAGCGTTCTCCGTAGATCAAGTAGTAATGTAGTAAAACTTCTGTGTCCGAGGATGTTCTTAGTTCAAGCCCGCGATTAAGCAATTGCTTCCGAAGCTCTATGTAATTGTAGATTTCTCCATTGTATATAATCGTTGATTCATCGAGAGTAAAAGGCTGATTGGAACGGGGGTCGAGGTCGATAATGCTTAGCCGGCTGTGTAATAAGAGAACTTGCTTTTTCTTGCCTGCAGCAAATGAAGCGAAATCCTGGTGATCGGGCCCTCTATTTTGCATGAGATTAAGAGTGCTGCGAATCATTGATTCATTAGGCGGGCTTTTCCCGAAATATCCTGCAATTCCACACATCTTTATGAGGATTCGTTTGCCGGATTCTTCTCCGTTGCGGTTTCAACGTCTTCCGGGGAAACTTGCTCTCCGGCGCTAATTGATCTTGTCAATTTCTTTCCAAGAACCGACCCCTCCTGCCCCGGAGGTATTCCTGTGCCTGGTCTTACCCAAACAAATTGATCCATATTGAGTAAAGCACCTGCAGGCAGATCACTAGCAGCTGTCAGCGATCGCCGGACTGCCTCACGGTTTGAGCTTTCGCACTTTTGATGGCCGGCGCTATCGCCGAGCATCAATTCCACATCGCGAATGGCCTGAACCAATTGTTGCATGTCTTCCGGGTCAGCGGAAAGCTGGTGGTCACGAAAACTGGAACGAGTTTTGTCGATCGTGAAATGTTTCTCGATAATTCGGGCACCTGCAGCAACGGCAAGTTCGGCAGCTTTTATTCCGATAGTGTGATCAGAATAACCTATGATAATGTCAGGCAACTTAAGCTTTTCCATCTGTCCCAGGGCAGCCTCGCTGTCAGGCGTTGGATAGCTAACCACACAATGCAGCATGGCAAGCTCGGCATTCTTGATTCCGTGGCGTTGCCAAGTTTTAACAAAGAAATCCTGCAGGTTGTCGCTTTGGTCGTGAAAACCTAGACCCATTGAGATGATAGTCGGCTTGCCAGTTAAGGCCAGTCGCTCGAGCAATGGGTAGAAATTATTATCTCCAGAGGCGACTTTCCACGCAGGAACCAAATCGTCCAACCAGTCTATCGATTCAATGTCAAAGGGAGTTGATAGAAACTCCAATCCTGATTTATTTGCGAAATCCCGCAACTCTCTAAATTGCTCCGCGGTGAATTGGAATTGGCTCAATTGGGCAATTCGTTCGTCATCCCTGATTGAAATTAATCTCTCTGGAACAATTGTCTGAAATTTTACGGCATTGGCCCCTGCTTGAGCGGCCAATAAAATCATTTCTTTAGCTAGAGAAAAGTCTCCCTCGTGATTGTTTCCAATTTCAGCAATTATGAAAACTGATTCGTCAGTCTGATGAGAACCTATTTTCACGTAGCTACCGGGCCATGGTAATGGAGAACGTAATATGACTCATAGGCCCGAAAACCTAGATTCTCATAAGATCTAAGCGATGGGGAATTGGCCACTTGAGTGCCAACCACAATTTGCCTGCCTAAAGCTTCCTTGGCGGCAAAGCGTATCATGGCAGAAGCCAGCCCTTTGCCCCGATGCCCTTTCGATACAGCTATCAGGTCAATAGTCCGTTTGTCTTCTTGGTCTAAAAGCAGTAGAAATCCAATCGTTTGATTTTGGTCCTTCGCGACTACCATACAGTCTCCCCGTTTGCCCGCGAAGAAGTTAGTCGCCCATTGGCGTTTTATCTCGTTGGCGACAGAATCTTCGATCTTAGGGTCAAGATGGAACCTAGAGAAAAGAAAACTCGAAGCGGCAATATTCTCTATGTCAGGGAGATCTGAAGGTTCGGCCAATCTAATCCGACAAGAGGATGAAATATTCTTTTCATCCCAATTTCCAGAAGCCGGCCTTTGCAACTGAATGTTTGTATCTATTAAGTTGAAGCCAATTCTTTCTAATTTTGAGATGTCCGCTATTCTTGAAGTTTGAATTTTGGTATAAATGAATCCTGCATCGCCAGAGCGAGGCAGGTTAAATGCACGATTGTAATGATTAAGTTGGAAGCAAGGTTTGCCTAAGAAGCTTTCTGTGAATGGATCCCTAATCAATGAGTGATCAATCATTTTTGTAATAGCGTTTGTGGAAATCCTTATACCAATTAATATAATGTTCATATCCCTTTTCCAACGAAAACTCGGGCTCGTAGCCGATAAGGTCTCGAGCTTTTTGAATGGATAGGGTTCCACGATCCGGAATAAGTTGATCTTTTGGTTCGTATTCGATTTTGATTCCAGGGAAATGTTGTCTTATTATGTTAGCCATTTCGGCCAATGAACGTCCCTTGCCATAAGTTAAATTTAGGGTTTGTCCAAGTGCATTCTTGTTCGTGATTACTTTCTCAACTCCCCGGACTAGATCTCCGATGTAAGTAAAGTCCAAAGTATCTGAACCGTCCCCAGTAATACTTATTTCTCCAGTGGTCAGAGCGTTTTCAATGAAGATTTGACCAACTCTTCTACTTACGCACCTCTCCCCGTAAAGTGCTGATGGGCGAATAATAGTATAAGGTAAGCCGAAGACTTGGTTATATGCAATGACTAGCTTTTCACCACCATATTTCAGTGCTCCATATATACCAATGGGATTACATGCCATCTCTTCGTTAACTGAATTTTCAGTAAAATTGCCATATACCATACTGGATGAGAAGTATATGAAATGCTCAATTTTACCTCTAGATTGATCAAGGGCATTCTCGAGAGTTCTATTGCAATGGTCGAATGTGTTGTACGGATTCTTATTTGAAAGGTTAGCATGGGAAACCGCAGCCAATTGAACTATCACTTCAGGTTCAATTTCGTTTATAAGTGTTCCTAAACACAGGTAGTCTCTAGCATCTTGAACAAATAATTTTATATCGCTTTCCTCCATCAGTTTTTGTCTTTCACGAAGCATGCCTAGATGGAGCTTGTTTGGGCTCGATACTTCTTGAAATTTTGAAGATAAGATATTATTGACTTGTAATCCGTCTATTATTGAGACAGATGCTCCAGAATTTGCCAAATGGAGAGCAAGATTATGCCCGATGAAACCGGCTCCTCCAATCAAGCAGATTTTTTTTCCTGATAGTTCCTTACTTATTTTTTTAGTCATTAATAGTTATGTAATTGTTGACAATTTTGATTAACTCTTCAGCAATTCGAACCATATCTTCAGGGTGAAGATGTGGACCGACGGGCAATGCGAGGATTTGGTTACTTATTGCCTCAGCGTTGGGGCATTTGATCTCTCCGTATTTCTCAATGTAATAACTCATACTTGGGACAGGGTGCGGATAATAAATGCTCGTCCCAATTCCGACCTCCTGGAGTTTATTCATGATTTCAGGCCTTCGAGATGAAAATTGAGGGGAAAGCAATACACCCATACAATAATGACTGCTTTTTTGGACGGAATCAACAGGTTGAACTAGGATATCAAGGTGAGGGTGGTGCTCAAGCTGTTCATTCAAGCATTCAAAGTTTTTTTGTCTTTTTTTTAGAAAGGTTGGTAATTTTTTTATCTGCTCAATCCCGATAGCCGCATGAACTTCGCTCATCCTGTAATTGTAACCAAGGCTGGTGACATCATATTCGCCAGGAATTTTTCTTTCGCCGTGTGTGCGATTAACTCCAAATGCCTTTAGTAGCCTAATTTTATCTGCAAGCACTTTATCTTTGAGAATTACCATTCCACCTTCTGCTGTGGTTATATGCTTTACCGGATAAAACGAAAAGCAACCTGCATCACCTAGCAATCCAGTATGAGTTCCCTTAAAGGATGCACCGGGGGAGAGAGCGCAGTCTTCCAAGACAAACAAGCTATATTTTTTGGCGATCTTGTTGACTTGATCCATATTTACAGGAACGCCGAGGTAGTGTACAACTGCAATAGCACGTGTTTTTGTAGAAATTGACGCTTCTATTGAAGGTATGTCGATATTTCCAGTTGTTAATTCGGAATCCACGAATATTGGTTTTGCACCGGTAAGCTCGACAGCGTGTGCTGTGGCAACATGAGTTTGTGCAGGTACAATTACTTCATCTCCAGAGCCAAATCCCAAGGCGTGATAGATCAGGTGCATGCCGGCAGTACATGAAGAAACGCTTACTGCATGGGGAGCTTGGGTGAAATCTGCAAAAGAACTTTCGAACTCTTCGCTTTGTGGACCGTGCACTAGGATTGGACCGGACAAGACTTTTTCTACTGCCATTTTCTCTTGTTCGTCAATCAGTGGTTTGCCGAATGGTATTTTTTTCGTTTCAGTTTTCAAGATCTAGGTAATTTACAGGTTGAGGGCTTTGATTTATTATGGATTCATCAATTGCTATGGCTACGGATGTGGCATCAATCACCTCTTGCGCTTTGATTATTGGTTGCTTCCCTTCGATTAGAGAATCCACAAAATCGTAAAGCAGATCTCCTTTTTGAGCACCAGGATAGGGCGAGTCTACATTTTCAGGAGATATGGATGGATCTCGACTCGTAAAATAAGATGCAGTCAAGTGACTTTGCTCGAAAGTGGCATTGGTTCCGTATATGGCAAGTTTGTGATGATGGGGTGCAACGCTTCCAAAGTTAGAAGTTAGGATAGTTGTGCATCCGCTGTTTGACTTCATTATTGCAGAAGTAAGAGAATTTCCCGAGAAAGATGAGTCTTGAGTAGCCAATTTATTTCCATAGGCAAAGACTTCAGTGAATTTCTCGCCAGAAACCCAACTCATCAAGTCGATGAGGTGAATGCCTCCGCCAAGAGTGACGGAGTAGTTGTGAATTTGACCCCTCCAACCATCTGTCAGTTTATGCAACCTTCCGTAGTCATAGCTGGATTCCATATGAAAGACTTTTCCCAATTCATCGGATTGTATCCGATTTCTTAGATCGATGAATCGAGGGGTCTTTCTGAGTATCAAATTTGAAGAAAGCTTGAGCTTCGGATTCTCACGCATGACCTCGACAACGGATAAAAGTTCCTCGCTATTTAAACACAAAGGTTTCTCAACGAAAATATGTTTTCCGTTTTTTAATGACCTAATTATTTGCCCTTTATGGCAGTCATCGTAAGAGGCGATACTCACAATATCGATATTAGGATCACAAATTATTTCATCTGGGTTGGATGTGAGTTTTTTTTTCGGATATCTTTTACCAACTTCATTGAGGACATCTTTGTTCAAGTCACATATTTTGTGAACAGAGCAATAGGGATGGGTTTCAAATCCAGAGATGTGAGTTTCGCCGACTCCCAGTCCAATTACGCCAGCAGTAAAAGTTGAGTTTTTTAGTTTTTGTCCGTGTCCCAAAGTGTTTGAATTTCTTCCCAACCTAAGTCATTCGCCCCCATAAGGGACATGACATTCTTTGCGATGCGATAATCTTTTTCGTTATCTATGCATTGACGAGATTCGGCTTTCGCCAAACCGCTACTAAAAGCACAAATACGGTACCTGTAATGATTCTTGTAAAAATAGGAAGTCACATGCTCTTTTTCTTCTTTTGACCTATGCATAGTAGAAATCTTCAGCATCATTTTAGTTTTGATAACTTCGACGGATTGCCCTTTTGGAAAAGATCTCGGAAAGACATTCGTTACGAGATCAAAATCTGATGAGTTCGAAAGAGAAATGGCTTGATCAATTATTAAGGGATCTATAAACGGACTGTCTCCACAAATACGAATGAACTTATTGTGGTTCGTTGCAGCAGCAGCTTCCGCTAACCTTAGACCGACATCATGCAATGAACCAAGGTGGTAGGATAAATCCCTATCTTTACAATACTTTACTATGAGTCTGTCAGAATCTTCATTCGAAGTTGCGATAAGAATTTTAGTAACTTGACTCGCTTTGGATACCCTGTCGATACATTTGCCAAGAATTGAAGAGTCGCCAAGCGGTAGTAAAGCCTTACCTGGAAGTCGGATTGAGTCATATCGAGATTGTATAATTGCTAGCAAAAAAGGATTATTTATGAAAAATGTTTAAAAATAGTGGTGATACCATTGTATGCCATGGGTTTATAACCTAAATCCCTTAGATATATAGTTACAGGACAATCTTGGATTGTCTCTAATGAAGTAAGCTTTTGTTCAATCAAAATATAAGAAAATATATATTTATTCCAATCGTTGCCTAATAGGACTTCTAATTCATGACCTTCAACATCTATATCTAGAAAGCTTGGTTTGGGGATATCTTCTTTGTGAAATTGGTTCAATATTTCTTTTATTGTTGCGACTTGCACCATCTTTGAACCAGAAGGGAAATACTGAGTATCAACCAATTCTTCATCTCTGTTGATTAAGCTGTTCAACGCACTTTCGTCGTATGTGAAGAATTCTTGCACATCATTTTGTTTACCTAGTGCGATTTCTAGAGTTTTGTCTCTGGGTCTTATATCTTCGAATTTTTTTTTAATTCCCTCATTTGGGTCAATGTTAATACCACTCCACCCAAAGTCATAGAAAATTTTTGTATTTGAAAATCTCACGGGGTGATGTGCACCAACATCAAAATAAAATCCACCATTTTCTACATGTAAACCATCCTTAGCCATAAGGCCTTTGAGGATACTGTCTTCTCCAAATTGTGAATATGAGTTAAAACCCATATGAAATTAAAATAAATTTATGTATAATAAATGAAACATATTAATATGAATCAGTGATCAAGAATTTATTGAAGTGTACTTGGTAATGAATACTTAAAATCCAAAAATCTATGCTACCGCTGGACAATTAATTTATATAAAATTAGAATCCAAAAAAAAATCAGTAAACGAAATAATAATAAATTTAGAAGCAGTTGTTGTGCCTAAATGTTAATGTTCGTTAATCAACTTTTGAGAATCAAGGTGGACAATTAGCACCTATACAAATTAGAATAGAGTTCTAATGGCAATTGAAAAAATAGTTGTGGTGGATGATGAGATGATGATTCGTAAGGCGTTGGAGACGCAGTTGCGGAACAAGCGTTATTCAGTGGCTTCTACCGGGGACTTGAAAGGTGCTCGGAAAATATTGTCTCGGGATTCATTTGACTTGGTTTTTTTGGATCTTCGCTTGCCTGATGGTGAGGGTACCGATTTGCTTGAGGAAATAACTGCGAAGACTGAAGCTCCTATGGTGGTTATGATGACAGGTTATGGATCCGTTGAGTCAGCTGTTTCTTGTATGCAAATGGGTGCATTTGATTATGTGGTTAAGCCTTTTTCTTTTGAGCAGATTGAAGTGGTGGTCGATAAAGTCGCTTCTTTTGATAAAATGCGTCGTGTCACCAAGTATTATGTTGAAGAAAGTGATACTCGCTCATCCGATATCATTGGAGAGAGTAAACCTGTTCAGGATCTAAAGAATTTGGTTGATAAAGTTGCTAAAACTGAAGCCAGTGTACTTATTACAGGAGAGAATGGAACAGGCAAGGAATTGGTTGCTCGTGAGCTTTATCGAAATAGTATGTTAGCTAAGCAACCTTACATCAGGGTAAATTGTGCCGCAATTTCTGAAACCTTAATGGAGAGCGAATTCTTTGGGCATGAGAAAGGGTCTTTCACAGGTGCGACTGAGAGAAGGGAAGGGCGTTTTGAATTAGCGGATGGTGGTACGATTTTACTAGATGAAATTAGTGAAATTGTACCTGCCTTGCAGGCAAAACTTTTGCGCGTTCTCCAAGAGAAAGAATTTGAACGAGTTGGAGGAAATAAAACCATTCAAGTTAAAGTCCGCGTACTTGCGACAACCAACCGAGATTTAATGGATGAGGTGAAAAAAGGAAATTTTAGGGAGGATTTATATTATCGATTAAATGTTTTTCCCATTGCAGTACCACCGCTTCGGGATCGAGGTTCGGATATTCTTCTTTTAGCTACCTCATTTCTTGCTCGTCATGCGAGGAAGCACGGAATCGATGAAATTGAATTTTCCAAGGATTGTAAAAAAGCCATTGAATCTCATAATTGGCCTGGAAATGTAAGGGAATTAGAAAATGCTGTAGAACGAGCGGTTATTCTTGCTGACAAGGGAAATGCGATTGAAGCAGATCTTCTTGGTCTTCACAATGTAACCGCAAATAATGCAAGTGATTCTTCTCCAAATTTAGAAACAGGAACTGAGGAAATTGCATCAATGGAAGAAGTTGAGCGAAAACATATTCAGAATGCCTTGCAAGCTTTTGATGGTAATCGTACCCATGCGGCTGAAAAGCTGGGATTAAATGTCCGAACTTTAAGAAATAAGATTAAGCAGTACGATTTGGAATAGTAAGTTATTTCAACAGATCGTAAAAATCGAATTATATTCTATTCTTCGAAGAGAAGACTGACTTTTTCGGGATTTTCAGATAGATCAATTATTTCATTGGGATTGAATGGTTTGCCATTCTTAAGGGTAATTTGAACGAGTTCTCCACGACTGTACTCTGCCTCATGCCATAAATCTCCATCTTGATTCCATTTAGAAATTCTACCATCGTATTTGCCATTAGTGTATTTGAGAACTGCTTCTTTTTTACCACTATCATCTAGTGCCGTAATTATACCGGAGTATAATTCTTCAGTTTCTCGAATGTGCAAAGTGCCGCCACGATTGGGGTCACCTGCAAACTTTATATAAAATTCAGAACCTGTTCCTTCCCACTCTGCTAATTCAAGAGATGCTAAGCTTTTACCAGATGCGGCGGCACCCTCATTTTCAAATCGGCCAAAATCTTCCAAGTCATTTTGAAAATACCTTTGAGAATAAACATCCCCTTTTTGAGTCCATATATAAAAGTATCCATGTCTTTCACCCATTTTGTATTGAGATTTCGTTTTTAATTTGCCGTTCTCATACCATTCAAAGAAATCTCCATCCTGATATCCTCCATCAAAACTTTTCATGGCAGTTATCGTTCCATTTCTCGCTCTAATTTTGATGTAACCCGAGAAAGCCGAATCGTTTTCTTTTAACTTAATATTTCCTTCGTCATCCAAGATAAAAGTTTCTTCAAATTCAATGCTTGATCCTTCCCAATAAGATTTTTGCTGAATGAAATCGGAGATTGCAAATTGTTCTTCCTGCTCAACCTCTTCAACCATAATTTCCTGTTCACAACCACTGAAGAAGATTGAGAGGGAAAAAAGGGATAAAGTTAACCAAGTTTGGATATTTTTTTGTGAAAATCTTTCCATAAGTTCCCTTTAAAAATGAATGATTCTTTCTTTAAGAACAAGCTGAAATAGATATAAGATTGATAAAAAATATCGTAGATAGATAGCTCTATCAAATATGGAAGTTTTGAGAATCGAAAGCAAAGCCTTGATCGATCCTTAATAAAGTGCCAATAAAAAGATATGATTATTCCTAAGTTAGACAAGTTGAGTGCAGATCAACTCAAAGAAATAGAATCCATTGTAGAGGAATTTGATTGTAATATACTTGAAATTCAAGGCCATAATCAATGTGTGTACGCCATCCTTGGCGATGAAACTCACGCCGTTATGTTCAAGCGAATTGCAGGTTTATCCTACATCCGAAAGGTTGATGCCATAGAATCACCTTACAAACTTATGGATCGAAGGTCAGCTTTATCGAATCACCAAGTTTGTATTGGTAAGACAATCATCGGAAAAGAAAAACCTTTTATTATTGGTGGACCATGTACTATAGATCCAAATTCTCCACAACTTTATATTGAAACCGCACATGCTTTAAAGGAGGCGGGTGTTGATGCATTAAGGGGAGGCGTATGGAAACCAAGAACAAATCCTTATTCCTACCAGGGTGACAACAAGGCCATTGAAATTATTTTACGAGCGAAAGAAGAGACTGGTTTACCCATCGATATTGAAGTAATGGATTCAGCTCAGTTAAGAATAGCGTTGGATTCAAAAGTTGATATTTTACAAATCGGAACCCGTAATGCGCTTAATTATTCTTTATTGAAAGAGATTGGGGAAAAATCTGCTGGAACCAATTCTTCTGTTCTATTAAAACGGGGGCGACATGTTGCATCTCCTGATGAATTTATTGCTGCCGCTGAATATTTAGTAGCATCAGGTAATCCTAATGTAATGCTTTGTCCACGGGGAACAACACCTCCACTGGATGGGTATCGAAACCATCCGGATGAATCCATTTCCCCTCTGTTAAAAAATAAGACATGGGCTCCAGTGATAGTTGATCCATCCCATAGTGTTGGGCATTCTGAATATGTTCTCGCATCCTCACTATCCGCCATTACATACGGAGCGGATGGATTGTGTATTGAATCTCATATTGATCCAAGCAAAGGAATTGGAGATGATCCCAAGCAAGCAATTACCCCAGAAGAAATGAAAGAACTTATTTTATCCTGTGCGGAGATTTGGAAGTATCGATATTTGCCCAAAGACTAGGTCGAGTAATTATGCACCTAATCTAAGATCAGGTACTAAATAATTATTTACATAATCTTGAACGGCGTCTTCGAGGGAAAAAAGATTATATCCATATCCATGTTCTCTTAGCTTTTCGATTTTTGCCTCTGTGAAATACTGGTATTTGTCTCGCAGAATTAATGGCATCTCCACAAATTCAATCTTTTCTTGAAGCTTAAGTGCGGAGAAAATTGATTTCCCTAAATCGAGCCAAGTTCTTGCTTGGCCATTTCCTAAATTAAACAAACCATTTGCCTGATCGTTTTGTACTAACCAAAGGGTCATCTGAACAGCATCTTTGACATAAAGAAAGTCCCTTTTTTGTTCGCCATCTCCATATTCCTTTCGATGGCTCTTAAAGAGAGACATTTTGTTGGTTTTAGCTATTTGTTCATAGGCCTTGCTCACAACAGATCTCATACTTTCTTTATGCTCTTCATTTGGTCCATAAACATTAAAGTATTTCAATCCCGTTATTTTATCGAACCAACCTTGTTTTTTCGCGAGCAGGTCAAATTTATGCTTGGACCAACCGTAAAGGTTTAGAGGTTGGAATTTTTCAATGCTTTCTTCTTTGTCGTCCATGCCCCT
>TARA_B110000008_G_scaffold195229_1_pt1 | contig 16929 bp, 12 predicted proteins | sample TARA_B110000008 | Tara Oceans TARA_B110000008 (sample SAMEA4396496) | marine metagenome | biome: Westerlies Biome; feature: [DCM] deep chlorophyll maximum layer (ENVO:01000326); material: water (ENVO:00002006), including particulate matter (ENVO:01000060) such as... | depth 40 m
GTACTCAAGTCCATCATCGCGCCACGGAATCGATCGCCGACGCGGACGGCGAATCGATCGCGTCGCGCGTCACGTCGCGTCGCGCGCGAAACGACGATCGCGCATGCGCGCGCGCGACGACGCGATAGCGTCCGCGTCGCCGCGCTCGATCGCGGCGCGCGCTTCGACGCCGCGCGATTCGGCGTCGCAGAGAAAGCGGTGCAACTGTAAAAATTCAAAATGTCTCAAGCTGTACTGCGAGTGCTTCGCGAGCGGGAAGTACTGCGACGCGTGCAACTGCGCGGGGTGCAAGAACAACGACGAACACGCGCACGAGCGACAGTCGGCGATCGAACAGACGCTGGAGCGGAATCCGAACGCGTTTCGACCGAAAATCATCAATCAGACGACGAACGGGACGCTCGACGGCGCGGGCGCGGGCGACGGCGCGACGACGGAGGCGAGGCACAATCGTGGGTGTCACTGTAAACGGAGCGGGTGCTTGAAAAAGTATTGCGAGTGCTTTCAGGCGGCGATATATTGCGTGGAACGGTGTCGGTGCGCGGAGTGTAAGAATTTCGAGGGGAGCGAGGCGCACGAGGAGGTGAAGCGAACGCACGGACCCGACGCGAGGTTTCACGATCACGCGAGTGCGGTGGCGTCGCCGAGCCCGGGGCGGAGGAAGATGCTCGCGACGCAACAGACGATGAGCGGGCGCGAGGGCGGACACGCGCTCGTTCAGGCGTCGCCGAAGCGTGGAAATCAGAGGGCGTCGATGGAGAGCGATTCGAGCGGCGGCGGCGAACGCGGGGCGTCGTCGCGGTATCAGAAGCGCGCGCCGTCGCGCGAAGCGGTGTCGGTGCCGTTGATGCATAATCTGGTGCAGCAAGGCGCGGTGGAGGAACTGGCGCGCATTTTACTCTGCGTCGCGGATGAGACGAAGGCGTCGACGCCGAGCGACGGCGCTCGCGTCGGCGTCGCCGCCGTCGCCGATCTCGCGGCGAACGCGACGAACGAACGTCACGGAAACGACGCGAAGGACGATGATGAAACTTTAGACGATTTGATGTGCGACGAAGCCGCGGATGAGATTCGAGGCGCCGCGAAAGTCGCCGCGAGCCACGCCGCCGCCAAAGCCGCGTACGCCGACCGCGAGCGCGCGCTCTTGGGCGAGCTCGAGCGCGTGGTTTCGCGCCTGACGCACAACGCCAAGGCGCGCGTGGAGCACGCGAAGAAGCAGCAGCGCGCGGTGAAGCAGCGCGTGGCGTAGCGTAGCAAAAGAGTAGCGGCGCTCCACCGTCGACGATTTGTAGCGACGCCGAGCAACGAAAGCGCCTCATCCTCCACACTCGCGCGCGCTCGGACGCCGTTTGCGACGTCCGACGCCGTGTAAAAACGAAAACACATCACACATCGCGTCGCACGTCGGTCGGCGCCCTACCTCGCGCGCTCGAGCGCGTCGTTTGAGGCGCGAAAGCGTTCGTCAGGGCATGTCCGCTTCATCCCTTTCGACGCCTCGAACGTCGCGCGTTCGCCGTTTCACCGCGCGCGATCGCGCGTTTCAACGCCGACGATGCGGCGCGCGCCGCGCGCGCGCGTCGAGCGACGCGGCGACGACGAGAATCGCGCTCGACCGCGTCGAAAAGGCGAAAGAGACCAAACGCTTGGACCTGAGCGGGCTCGGCTTGCGAGAGATTCCGGGCGAAGCGCGAGAATTGAGCGATTTGATCGAATTGCAGGTGTCGAATAATTTATTGTACGAAATACCGGGCGATTTGATCGCGAGGTTTGAGAAATTGGAGCGATTGGGATGCGCCGGGAATCGCCTGCGAGCGCTGCCGCGCGAGGTCGGGGGGTTGAAGTCGTTGCGGGGAATCTGGGCGCACGGGAATTTGTTGAATCGCGTGCCCGAAGAGATTGGCAATTGTGAGAGTTTGCGAAATTTAGTGCTCGGGGGCAATCGCCTGCGCGAGCTGCCGAAGACGTTGGGGAACTTGAAGAACTTGGAAGAGCTTTCGGCGCCGGGAAATCAGCTGACGTCGCTGCCGGATTTGGGATCGATGCCGCTGTTGCGAGAGATTGATTTACACGGGAACGCGATAGAGGCGTTACCGGAAGATATGTCGGGCCTAAAAGCGCTGGAGACGCTGAGCTTACAAGGGAACAAGCTGAAGACGATTCCCAAGAGCGCCGCGACGCTGCGACGTTTGCGGGCGTTGAATTTAGCCGAAAACGTCGTCGAACGACTTCCGAGCGAAATATCTGAGATGACGATGTTGACATCGCTTTGGTTGTACTCGAACGCCTTGAAAGAGTTACCGGAGACGATGAAAAAGATGCCGTCGCTTCGTCAGCTGTGGATCGAGGGCAACCCGGAGATTGCGGTCGACGGCGCGCTCGACGACTTTGTCGCCGCGATGGCGGGTCACAAGACGCTGAAAACGCTCGGCGTCGACCAACACCAGATGGCGCGCTCAAAAACGCGCGATGAATTCGTTTCAGAGGCGGAAATCCCCGAAGAGGCCCCGGATGGATACTTCAAGCTCGTGCGATGGGACTCGGCGAATGGCGACTCGCGCGCGCCCGTACTCATCGTATCGTTTGGAAGCGCCCCGGGCGTGCCCAACTGGGGCGGATTGTTGAAAAAACTTCAAAAGAACGCGAAAAGTGGGGACACGTACGACGTGCTGTACGTGTGCGACGTCGAGAGATCGTGGTACATGTCCAACGTCATGAGTGTCGATCAAGACGCCGAGTTTGAGCGATGGTCATCCTATCTGCGAAATGCGTGCGAAAACTACGAGCGCGTGCTGTACATCGGTGATTCTATGGGCGCAAGCGCGTCGTTGATGTTCGCCGAGCACGCCACGCGCGTGCTAGCTTTTTGCCCGCAAGTCGATTTATACGCTGCGAGCATACGCCCGTCGCGCTCGCAAGCGTGGTTTCGCCGTTTCAAGCGCGTGCTCACGTCTGGTCTCGAGAAATCCGCCGCGAAAGTGTCTGTCCACACAGGCTCGTGGGATCACGACAAACATCAAGCTTCGCTGCTACCACAAACCAAGATTGAGCACGTGGTGCATCGCGTGGATTCGCACAGACTCGCTCTAGCGCTCGACGGCGAAGAGAAATTGTTGCCGATCATCCAGGGCGCTTTTGAGAGCGAAATCGCGATCGCGCGCGGTGAAGTCGCCGTATCCGCTAGCGGCGATGGCGCGAACGTGGGTAAGTCTCACAGCGCGTTAGATGCGTTCGCGCCTTGGCAAAGTATAGAACTCAAGTAGAATTCGTTGTCGGCGGCGTTTGTTTGTTCGCGCGGGGTAAAAGTTCGTCGCGTCGCGCGTTTCGCGCCGAATTTCTCATCTCTAATATCATGTACATCATTTCTACGCGTCTACTATTTTTCACGATTTTTTCAAAGCCTTGGCGATGGCGAACGCGAGGGTCGGCGGGGCGAGCTCGGACGCCGTCTCGCCTTGCGCGTTTCGAAGCGTGGCATCCGCGCCGTGTCGTAACAGCGCATCCACCGCGTGCTTGCGATTGAACAAGCACGCCAAGTGTAACAACGTCATCCCAGAATTATCCTTCGCGTTTACATCCACGCCATGTTCGTCGAGAAGACGCTCGAGCCCGATCGCGTCGTTCGCCTTGATGGCTTCGCGCGCGCCCGCGCTCGAGGCGTCGTACGACGCCAAACCGTCGTTCCCGTTCGCGACACCACCATTCGTCGTGAGAAGCGTCGCACGATTCAACATAAACGACGACGTGGCCATCGGCGTCGTTTGCATCGTCGTCGTTCGCGTCGTCGTCTCTCGCATCTCCTCCTCTTCGAACGCGCTCCCGCTCGAATCGTCCCTCCGCGCCTCCCCTTCCCCTCGTTCGCCCAGCGCGTCGCTCGTCCCGTGCACGCGCATCGTCGATCGCAGTAAACTCTCCAAACCACCACCACGCCTCGGAATCGGCGCGTCGTCGTCGTCGTCGTCGTCGTCGTCCTCACCCGCGCTCGCGCCGTTGTCTCGTTCGCCGTCCGTCCTCGAGCCTTCGACCCCTCCCGCGTCACCTCTCACCCCCAGCGTCGCCCGTTCCCGCGCCCCTCCCGTTCCCGCGCTCGTAAAAAATTCCACGACCTCATCGCACGCGCGCAATTCCCGATCGCGTCCCACGGCGTCGAGTATGAACTGAAATCCTTCCCTGCGCGTCTCGCGCACCGCCGGCGTTCGCACCAGCGCCTTCTTCGGCATCGTCGGCAATCGCGCCTCGTGCCTTCCTCGCGCCGTCAGCGCGCGATGCAGCGCTTCGAACGCGCTGTACCGCTTGTGCGCGCGAAACGTCACCGCCTCGCGCGTCGTCGTCCGGTCGTCGTCGCAATCTTTCTCATTCCCATCGTCGTCATCGGTTTTCGCGCGCGCGCGCGCGATGGCGACGTACCGAGGCACGTCCGTGACGAGCGCGACCTCGTAGTACTCCGTCGTCGTCGGCGCGCCCGTGTCGCGATCGACGAGCGGCGCGCCGTCGCCGACGACGACGCGAAACATGTCGCGATGTGACGACACCGGCCGCGACGCGACGCCCGCGCGTCACTCCTCGACGTCGCGCGCGTCTCGAGCGCGCGACCGCATGCCGCGCGGACCGCGCGCGAGCGCGAGCGGCGCCGTCGGACGCGCGGACGCGCCGTACGACGCGCTGAATCGCGTGCGCGAGAGCGGCGAGGGCGTCGATGAAATTCATCGGCGTTGGCGCGCCGCGCACGCGTCTGGAGACGCGCCCGAGATCGAATTCGCGCGCGGGAGCGAGGGATTACTGCCGGAGTACGACGTCATCGTCGTCGGCGCGGGACTGAGCGGATGCACGATCGCCGAGCGGTGCTCGAGGGCGCTGGGGATGAAGGTGTTGACGCTCGAGCGGCGCGCGCACGCGGGGGGGAATTGCTACGATTACGTCGACGCGCGGAGCGGGATACGATGCTCGAAGTACGGCGCGCATTTGTTTCACACGAAACACGCGCGCGTGTGGGAATACGTGACGCGGTTCAGTGAGTGGGTGCCTTTCGATCATCGCGTGCTCGGTCGGGTGACGCGGACGAGCGCGAGCGAGGAGGGGAAGCGAGCGCGCGTGCTCGTGCCCATACCGCCGACGCGAGCGACGGTGAACGCGCTGTTCGATGATGCAGACGTGCGGAGCGATGAAGATATGGAGGCGTGGTACGAACGGGAGAGGATTCATCCCGAGGGCGGGCGGGCGCCGGCGAACGGCGAGGAGGCGGCGCTGTCGCGCGTCGGACCGCGGTTGTATGAGGCGATATTTAAGCATTACACGAAGAAACAGTGGGATAAGTACCCCGAAGAGTTAGACGCGAGCGTGTTGATGCGGTTGCCGTGTCGAACGAGCGCGGACGATCGGTACTTTAACGACCCGTGGCAGGCGTTGCCGAGACGCGGGTACACGAGAATTTTTGAAAACATGCTTCACGGGGACGAGAACATCACCGTTCGGCTGAATTGCGATTATTTCGCGATGAAGCGGGATGGAACTCTTCCCAAACACAAATTTTTAGTGTACACGGGACAGATTGACTCGTACTACGCCGCGCTTGGGATGCCAAAGTTGGAGTACCGCTCGTTGCGCTTTGAGGAAGAGTACGTCGAGGGCGTTAAAGACGAAGACGCCGACGATGCCGATGCCGACGACGACAGCGGCTTGTTTTTCCAAGAGGCGATGGTGGTGAATTATCCTGGCCCTGACGTTCCGTTCACGCGTATCGTCGAGTATAAACACATGCCGAACCAACCCGAAGGTAGACATCGCGAACCGGGCACGCTCGTCGCCCGCGAGTACTCGAGCGCGACGGGCGAGCCGTATTACCCCGTCCCCAACCCCGAAAACCGCGCACTGTACGAAAAATACGCGGAATTAGCGAAACATGAACCTGGGGTCGCCTTCGTCGGTCGTTTGGCGAGTTACAAGTACTTCAACATGGACGAAGCCGTGTTAAACGCGCTCGAAATGTTTGACAACTTGCGAGACACCGGCGCGTTGGTCGTCAAGGAAAAATCTTGATCAATTCGCGTGGTCGTGTTTTTGGGTCTCCGTCGCGTCGAACGAGTTCTACACGTAGTTTTTGTGGATGTCAAATTTTTCTAGAATTTTTACCGTCACTCGACCGTCGATTCGACCGCGCGATGCACAGGTCGATATCCGCCGCGCGCGGCTTGGCGCCGCGACCATCAGCGAGCCGCATTCGCACGCGCGCGCGCTACCGCAAGAGGCGTGAACCGCCGTGCGATCGACATGGGTGTATCAAACACCGCCGTGTGCGCGTTCGGCGTGCAATTCTTCGGCTATATCGCGCTGTCGACGGCGCTAGAGCTCTGGTTTTACGTCGACTGGAGCGGCAAACGCGACTCGAGCGCGACGCATTCGCGCAAAATACAGCGCCACAAACGCGCGTGCGGCACCGTTCGCGCGCACAAAAGTGACCCATGGGGGCTTCCATTGTATCAGCTGCTGTGCGCGAGAAAACCGAGGCCGGATGGGCGAGACGAGTGTTTTGAGCATCATCGATTGTTCGCGTCTGTGAATTTGCTGACTTCGGCGACGTTTGCGGGCGTCGTCGGCGAGACGGTGAATCGCGGGGCGCCGTACACTTCCCTATACGGCGGCTCGGCGTTTGATTTGAATTGTGGAATTTTAGCGTGCGTCTGGGCTTTCGTGAAAGCGGTGGCGTGGCAGAGCGTCGCCGAGTACGCGTGGCATCGAGCGATGCACTCGCGGTTCGCCTACGCGAGATGGCACAAGGCGCACCACGCGTACGCGAGCCCGTGCGTGTGGTGCGATTTGTGCATACACCCACTCGAGGCGTTGGGGTATTATGTGATATTGTACAGCCCGGCGTTCGTGATACCGATGCCGAAGGCGAGCTTTTTGGCGTACATTTGCGTCATGGGCGTGGCGGGAGTCTTAGATCACAGCGGCGTCGACGTCGCCGTGCGCGCGAGAGGGTGCGGCGTCGCCGTGTACGACACTAAGTTTCACGACTTGCACCACGCGCGGTTCAACGTCAACTACGCGTTTCCGTTTGATTTCATCGATCGCGCGTGCGGGACGTACGCCGAAATCAAACGCGACGCGCGCGCCGGGTAGGATTGTCGTGGATTAAATTAAAAGCACGATTAGGATTAGGACGACCAATTAGGATGTTTCATTAAGAGCGCGATCGGGACGATCGATCGATCGGTCGAGCGACGTCGTCGCGTTCGACGACGACGCGTCTCGCGTCTGCTCCGCGCCGCGTTCGCGCCGCGTGGTCGTTTCACACACGGCCCGACGCCGCGATGGATGTGCGATCGCGCGTCCGCGGCGTCGCCATCGACGCGCGCGTTTCGCGATGGCGACGCTCGCGGCGCGCACCGACGGCACGCCGGACGCGCGCGAGGTGTGGCGACGCGCGCGCGATGACGAGCGCGCGACGCGCGCGCGCGAGGACGCGATGCGAGACGAGGTGCGACGACGACGACGGATTCGACGACGGATTCGGATTCGACGACGGATTCGACGGGACCCGACTGACGACGAGGGCCGATCGCAGGCGAACGCGATGCGAGCGACGATCAAGGAGCTGCGCGACGAACGCGCCGCGCTGTTGGCGCGCGAGGAGCGCGTGACGCACATGGTGGACGTCGCCGATCGAGAGTACCGCGCGGAGAGGAAACGGTTCGAGAGCGCGCTCGCGGAGACGCGAGACGAGGTGAAGGCGCTGCGAGCGAAAGCGGCGAGCGAGGCGAACGAACGCGAACGGGATCGCGCGCGGCGCGGCGCGATGGAGCGCGAGAGCGCGGACGCGCGCGAGGTCGAAGCGGCGCTGTCGAGACGGAGGGACGCGCTCGAACGCGAGGTGGAGGCGCTCAAGGAAACGAATCGCGAGCTTCGTAAGGAAGCGGTGCGCGCGAAAACCACGGGGCAACGCGCGGAGTGGCTCGAAGGCGAGGCGGAGCAAACGCGCGCGAGATTGAGCGCGAGCGAGGCGACGGTGAAGCAACTCAGGGCGGATTTACAATTTGAAAAGTCAAACGCGACAAAGTTTGAGAGCAAGCTCATCGCCGTCGTCAAGGAAAAAGAAGCATTGGAAAAGGCTCACCAGGCCAAGGACGCAAAGATCGAGCAGCTGCAGAATCGCGTGGACGAGCAGGTGAAGAAACTAGGCGCGGCGTCGAGCGAACTTCAATCGCTCGCGGCAACGAAGCGCAAGGACGCCGACTTGAGCGCGCGCGAACACGAATTAAAGGTGAGCTACGCCGCGCTGAAAGCGCGAGAGGCGTCGTGCGCGAGTCGTGAGAAGGCGTTGGCGTTGAAGAAGGATGTCGGCGCGCGAACCGAGGCGTCGGCGGCACTGCCGTCGGCGTCGATGACGCCGACTCTGGCGACTACGCCGGCGTCGACGTCCAAGCCGCCCATCTCCAGATTTGCCGATATCGCGCGACGATACGTGTTCACGCCCGGTTTGAACCCGCGCGCGAACGACACACCGACGAAGACGACGCCACTGAGCGCAAAGTCCAAGCAGCTCTTCGCCGCGGTGGTGGACAAGGCGCAAAGCGCGGCCAAGGCGAGCGCGAGCAAGGCGGAGCGGGCCAAGACGGCGACCGCGGTCGGGATGTTCAACGCGCTTCAATCCGTGGTGGGGTTCAAGGACGGCACCGCGTCCACGTCTGAGCCGAAGAAGATCGCCGCACCCGCGCTGACGCCGTCTAAGAAGACTTTGGAGACGCACTTTCCGTCGTCACCGACGAAGCCGACGCCCGCGAACGAGAAACCGGCCGAGGAAAAGGCGTCGGAGAAGAAATTTTCGTTGGAAGAATCCGAGCGTCCATCGACGCGTCGATCCCGACGCGCGGCGCCGACCGCGACCGAGACGGAGGACGCGCCGAAACCGAAGAAGGCGCCGGCGAAGAAGAAGGCGAAGGCGGCGGAACCGGCGACGGAACCGGCGACGGAACCGACGACGCGAAAGCGCGGTCGAACCGCGAAGAAACCGTCGACGTCCGAACCCGAGCGCGAGGCCGATGCGGACGACGAACCGGAGGTGAAGCGCGGACGCGGCCGTCCGCGCAAAACCGTCGCGGAGGACGACGTGAACGCGCCCAAGCCCGCCTCGCGACCGCGAGGTCGACCGAAGAAGTCCGAAGCGGCGTCGACGGCGAAAGCCGACCCGCTCAAGCACTTGCAAGATTTCTTGAGTTCAGGCCCAAAGGAAGCGGCGCCGACGACGCGTCGATCAACGCGAAGTCGCCGCGCGTGAGCGCGTTCGGACGACTGAAGAATAGAGATTTGATGAAATAATACACGACGCGCGTTTTAGCACACGAATCTCGTCCATCTCGTCCATCGTAACAACTTACAACAACGCGCGATGATCGACGTCTACGCGGTTCGATCTCCTACTAAAACGTTTTCTTTTGCTTTGGAAACTTGCTCGGCCACGACCCGTTGGGCTGCGATTTCGCCGCCGACCGAGAGGGCTTGACGTCCAACGCCGCCTCCAACGCGTCCGCGAGCGTGTTGCACCGCACGAGTTCGATGCCAGTCTTTTTACCCATCTCTGGCGAGCTTCCAGCCTCGGGCAAGAGCACGCGCTTGAACCCCATCGTCGCCGCCTCGGCGATGCGACGCTCGGCTTGCATCACCGGTCGCAACTCGCCGCCCAAGCCGACTTCGCCGAAGAAGCACATATCTGGCGGAAGCGGTTTCTCGACGAAACTACTCGCGATCGCCAGCGCGACGGCGACATCCGTGGATGGATCTTCGAGCTTCATACCACCCACGATGTTGATGAAGACGTCGTGCTTTTGCAGGCGTCGACCGAGGACGAATTTCGCGAGCACGGCGAGCAAGAGTTGCATGCGTTCGAATCGCAGACCGACGGCGGTGCGAATCGGCGGCGCGCTCATTCCACCACCTTCGCCCGCATCCGCGCGCTCGTTCGTGAGCGCTTGGACTTCGAGCATGAACGGTCGCGAGCCTTGCACCGTCACCGTCGGCGCCGCGGAGACGTCTGGGCTCAAGATGCGTTCGCCGAGGAAGAGCGCCGACGGCGACGCCACAGGTTTCATGCCCCCGTCGCTCATTTGAAACACCCCGACTTCGTCCGTGGAGCCGTAGCGATTCTTGTGCCCGCGCAAGATGCGCACGGCTCGATCGGCGTCGCCCTCCAAGTAAAGCACGACGTCGACGATGTGCTCCAACACGCGCGGACCCGCTATGTCGCCGGATTTCGTGACGTGACCGATGATGAACACCGGCATCCCCGTCGTTTTCGCCGCGTGCAACAGCGCGGTGGCGCACTCGCGCACCTGAGACACGCTTCCCGGGCTTCCCGTGGCGTCTTCCAAGAACACGGTTTGAATGGAATCCACCACGAGCGCCGCGGGCTTGAGCGTCGACACCGCCTCGAGAATATTTTCCAGGCGCGTTGCGCTGTATAAATAAATCCCGTTCGGATCAATCCCCATGCGCTCGGCGCGTCCGGCGACTTGCTCCACGGACTCTTCGCCAGACGCGTAAAGCACGCCTCCCGCGGCGATCGATTCGTTCGCGCCGTCTTCTTCGCCCTCTCGTTCCTCGCCTCGCGCGCCCAGAAGTCCCGCGAGCTGTAACAAAATCGTCGACTTCCCCACCCCCGGATCGCCACCGACGAGAATCATCCCGCCCGGAACCACTCCCCCGCCTAACACCCGCTCGATCTCCTTCCCCAATTCCTCTCTCAACCGCATCCTCGGCATCGTTTGCCTCTCCCCGTTCGCTCGCGGCCTCAGCACGTCCCCGAGCGCTCGCGGCGCGCTCGTCTCCGCGACCCACCCGAGCGCTCGCGCGCCGTCGCTCGCGCGTCCTCGCCCGTTCGCGTTCCCGCGCGTCGTCGCGTTCTCCGCCATCCGCGCCACCGCTCGCGCGCCCGCCCCGCCGCCCGCGCTCGCCTTCCCCGCGCCGCCTCCCGAGGTCGGCGCCAGCGCGATCGCCTTCATCGTGTCCCAGCTCTTGCACGCCGGGCACTGTCCCAGCCACTGCCGCGAGTCCTCGCCGCACTCGGCGCACACGTACGCCGTCTTCGTCTGCGACCCCGCGCCGCGAGATCCGGATCCGGCGCGCGCGACGACGCCGCGTCGCGTCGTCGTCGCGAATCCACTCGCGGTCGACGTCGTCGACGCGCGCGCGCCGGTGCCGTGATTCGAGCGCGGATTCGCGCCGCGATTTCGATGCCGTCGACCGCGCCGATCGCGCGTCGTCGTCGAGGGCGCTGAGCGCGGCGAGGTCGTCGAGATCGTCGTCGCGAATCGGCGCATCGTCGTCGCGAACGCGCGCGCGGTGACGGTCGTCGAGCGCGCCTCGAGCGCGACGCGCGCGAGCAGGGACGCCGCGGCGCGACCGCGCATGCGACGCGGCGCGACGTGACGACGCGACGCGCGCCAGAACGCGTTCGAACGCGCGAATCGATCGGTCATTCGCGTCACTCATCTCCACTCGAATGCGTCACCCGAACGCGCATTTAAGGCACGTGATGGACCGACGGCGCGGAGCGACGCGGAGCGAAGAATGCACGCGACGCGGTGACGTGGAATGATTTCAGAATCGTCACGATTGAAACATCGAACGCGAGAGCGCGCGCGAACGCTCGCGGTCGCGGCGACGCGCGTCGCGAAGACGCGCGAGCTCGTCGTGGGGCTCGGCGTCGTACGGATCCAAGCGGAGACACGCGGCGAAGTCGCGCTCGGCGGCGGCGAAATCGCCGCGACCGACGAAGGCGCGACCGCGACGACACAAGATGCGCGCGTCGTCGGGCGACGCGCGCAAATACTCGGATAAATGCTCGATCGCTTCGCCGTAGAGCTTAAGACCCATGCACGCGGCGCCGAGGTTGCGGAGGCACGCCGCGCGGTTTTTCAAGCACTCGTCGGCGTCGAACGGGTTCTTGCCCTTGACGAGATTCATGATCCCGAGCGCCTGCGCGTAACACTCGCGCGCTTCCGCGAATTCTCGACGCTCGTAGTGCGCGTTGCCCTTGCATCGCAATTCGCACTGCTCGTTCAGCGCGCCGACCAAGTCTTTGGTCTCTAGATTCGCCTCGCGCGTGGTTCGCTTCTTGAACGCGTCGTGTCCATCGTTTTTGGAATCGCTCAGATAGTTCACCATGAAGCGCTCGATCTCTTCCTCCGACGCCCGTCCTTCGTCCAGCGCCGTCTGCATCTCCGAAAGCATCCGCAACACCAACGGATTCGTCGCCCACTTGCCGAAATCGCCGTTGGCGTCGTTGCGAAACGTCGAAATCACCGCGCGCAGCGCGCGCGTCCTCAAAAACGGCGCCACGTTCCGCTGCGCCTCCTCGTTCGATCGCAGCACGGCGTCGCGAAAATCCATCGCGTCCACCCTGTGCGCGATTCGATCGAGTTTCCGCAGTTCCTGTCGCTGATGCTCCCGCATCAGCGGCGCGTTTTCCTCCGATTTGCAAAACGCTTGGAAATCCCGCGCGAACGCGTCGTCGTCCATCCCACCGCCGCGCGACGCGCCGCGCGCGCCGAACCGCGCGCCGACGCCGTCGAAATCGCCGGCGTCCACGGAGGCGTCCATGGCACCGGCGTCGGCGTCACGACACCGCGCACGCGTCGCCCTCTGACGAACGACGGACGAAAAAAACGCTCGCCGAGACGCGCGTCGACGGGCCATCGCGCGCTGGTTTTGAACGATTAGGTCAAACGCGCGCGTACCACGCGTCGAGGTTCGACGCGTTTCCGCGAACGACGCATCGAGGTTCGACCGATGTTTCGATCGATCGATCGATCGGCGCGATCGCGGCCGCGTCGCGTGATCGCGTCGTCGCGATCGTCGACGCGACACGGCGACGCGCGTTCGCGAATCGTCCATCGCGACGCGCGCACGGAGCGCGCGAGCGATCCGACACCGACCGCGCCGATGATCGCCCGCGCGCCGACGCTCGCGGCGACGCGCGGCGCGACGACGCGCGCGGCGACGCGACGAGGCGAAGGCGCGGGACGCGCGCGCGGCGCGGCGACGCGCCGGGGCGCGACGAACGACGCGGACGCGAAGACGACGACGGCGACGACGACGACGACGGCGCGACGGACGTTCGTGCTCGACGGCGCGCGGGGGGCGATCGCGATGGCGATGGTGATGGCGCGGGCGGAGGACGCGCGCGCGCTGCTGCAGCCGAACGACGAGGAGGACGAGGCGTTCTTGGCCAAGGCGCGGGAAAACCGCGCGCAGAGGATACAGAGCGAGGTGGCGAAGGAGAAAAAGTACGTCAACGATACGGGGTATAAACAAGACGAACCGACCGCGAAGGTGCAGTTGGCGGTGTATAAATTGTCGAAGAGCGGCGCGCAAATCGCGAGCGGGAACCTGAGCGACGCGGCGAGCGAACTCGGCAAGGGGGATTGGGTGACCTACGCCGTCGACGGCGCCAAGGCGTTGAACGCGTCGAGCGATGGAAGCGATTTCGCGTCGAGCGTCAAGGCGCTCGAAAAGGCGTGTGAGAACGGTGACGACGCCGCGGCGAAGTCGGCGTATCGCGCGAGCGCCGAGGCGTTAAAGGCGCTCGCCGCGAGCGCGGGCGTCGCCGACAAGCTGCGATTGTTGTGAGCGATCGATCGATCGATCGATCGAGCGCCGATGACGACGACGTCCACGTTCGTTCGTGACTTTGTTTTGTGATGAAAGTTTTCTAAACATATTATATGATACACGTCCCCGTCCCGCGTCGCTCACGCGTCGAAGAGCGTCGATTCCGGGTCAAAGTACGCCTTGGCGTCCTTCGCCTTGACCTGCTTCACGAGTGCGGCGTACTTGCCCATCAAAGGCTTGACGATTTGCCACACCGGCGTGAACACCCACGGGGGTTCGATGAGCAGCACCTGAGAGATGCGCTTGGGAAAGTAGTCGAAGATGCACTTGATGAAAAACTTGACGAAGTCGATGTCGGCGTTCTTCATCGTGAACCCGCGCAGGTCGAACACGCACATCAGCGTCTCCGGCGCGCCCGCGCCCTCACCGCGCAACTGCTCCAGCGCTTCGTCGACGAGTTTCACGCACAATCGACACGTTCGCGAGAGTTCGCGCGTCTCCACGTCGTGCTTCGTCAGCGTGACGTACACCACCGGCCGATTCTGCGCGTCGCGCTCGCCGAGCAGCACAGCCTTGCCGCTCGCCGCTTCTTCCGCGACTTCGCTCGAGAGTTTCAGTTCGCTCTCTCCGTACCCCGAGCGTCGCCATTCGAGATATTTCAGCGTCTTAGCGCGCGCCTTATCCGCGTCCAATTTCCTGTCCCGCAGAAACCACGCGAGCAACCAATCGGGCGCCGACGCCAATAGCTCCGCGTCGTCCGACGCGTCGTCCGAGGCGTCGTCGCGAGACGCGCGCATGACGGCGACGCCTCGCTCGATCGCGTCGTCGTCGAAAACGTCGAGCGTCAAACCGGCGTCCGCCGCGGCGACGCGCGGCGATCTTCGACACCGCGACGCGCGACGCGCGCGCGCCACGTTACGCCCGCATGGCGTCGCGCGCGCGCTCTGTCGCGTCTCTAACGTCGCACCCCGCTGGATCGTCATCGTCGACGTCAGACGGCGCGCGCGAGTGCGGCGCGTCGTCGTCGACGGCGAGCGGCGACGCCGTCGTCGAACGCTCGCATCGCGCGAACTCTCGCAAATCTCTCGCGCGCAGTTCGCCGCGATACACTTGCTCGCACACGTGCAAAACGCGTTTTAAATCCCGCTCGCACCGCTCGAGCTTGATTCGCATCGCCTCGCATCGCCTGTTCGCGTCGCTCTCGGCGTTGCGCGCGCGCTCGCGAATCGCGTACGCCTCGTCCCGCTCGCGATTGACGAGTTCGTACGCCGATTTCAGCGCGTCTCGCTCCTCTTGCAGCGACGATGCCGTCGACGACGCTCGTCGCGCGTCGTTCGAGTTCGTCCCATCGCTCTTCGTCCTCGTCTTCGTCTTCGTCTTCGTCGTCGTCGTCGTCGTCGTCGTCGTCGTCGAGACTCTTCGTTTCGCCGCTTCGTCATCCTTCGTCGAACCGCCGCGTCGCCGACCGCCCCGCGCCACGGCGTCGTCGACTCGCGCGACGATCGTCGTGCTCACGCGAGCCTCTGACAGCAGCGCTCGCCGCGCGCGCCGTCGTCGCGGCGACGCGTTCGCGTCGTCGTCGTCGTCGTCGTCGTCGTCGTCGTCGTGTATTTTTATCGCCGCGCGACGCCGATCGATGCGCGACGCGCAGCGACTCACCGCGCGACGACGACGCGCGTCGACGTCGTCGCGATCGGACGCGATCGCGCGAACGACGACTCGATGGGCCAGGGACGTGGAGCGACCGCTCGCGCGCGCGCGAAGGCGCGCGCGATCCATCGCGAGTCGCGTCGTGACGATTCGATTCGAGCGTGCGAGTGTTTTTCGTTTTCATCAAAGTCGCGCGCGTTCATCGCAATCGTTTCGCGCGTGTTCACCCCTCGTCGGTCCTCGTGACTTCGCCGCCCCGCGAGTCCTACGCGTCGCCGTCGCGTCGCAACTCTCGCTCGCCGTCGTCGTCGACGTCGTCGTCTCGCCTCGTCTCGTCGTCGTCGTCGTCGTCGTCGTCGTCGGTCCGAGTCGTCGTCATCGCCTCGATCTCTCATCACCGCGACGTTCGCCGCGACAACCGCTCGACACGAACGAAACGTTTGCGTTCATTCGCGGCCGCGTCGTCCGCGCGTCAGCGCGCGTCGCCCGCGCGTCGTCGCGAACGACGACGTGTCCGAGATCTCGAGAGTGACGAAGTAAGTCCGACGTCTCGACGACGCGATGATCGTCCGACGTCTCGCGCTCGAGCGTCGTCGAGACGTCATCAACGCGCCTCGTCACGATTGCCCTCGTTCCGCGCCATGTCGCATCGCGTCGCGTCGTCGCCGTCGCGCGTCGCGATGCGACGTCGCGATGCGAGTGAACTCGAACCGTCGCGCGCGCCGACGCGAAAAACGACCCGTAAGCGCCAAAACGCGCCGTCGCGATCGCGAACGCTCCAGTGGGATCGCGCTTTAACCCGACCTCAACTTTTCTCGAGCTTTCGCTCAGATCAAGTGTAGTATCTGTTCTATTATGTTTAAACACATAATGAGGCTTTCTTAAGCCTTCATTAGTTTAACCGAATTTCTTCAGAGGGCGTTATTCAAACAGGCTTGTTTACAAGTCGAATACGCGAGCATGTTCTTGGCCTTGCACTTTGCCTCGAACGTGTACCTCGATTGCCCGCGTCATTGGCACCGCACGCGAATGTGATTTCGCTCCACCGTCCAGCCCGCGCGAAACATCGCTCGCGACGCCGCATCGAACGCGCGTGCGCGTGCCGTTCGTTTTTTAAATCAATATAATGTTGCATCATCGCATCTACGAGCCGTTTCGCGCGCGCGGTAGTCAACTCAAAACACGCTTCGCCCGAGCGCGGCTTCGACCAAAGCCGTGCCGACGAAGCCCACCATGGCTAACCGCCCGTGCGCGCGCTCGACGTCGGGGTTTAAATTCAACGCCTCCATCGCCAAGAACCCGCTCATCCCTTTCTTTTCCTTCAACCCGTTCGGGTCGGCGCCGTACTCTTGCGGATTAAACTCGAAAGGCGATATGGATGCCCACGCGATGAGACAACACAGCGCCACGGCGACGAAGCCGCCCGTCGCCGTCGACGCTTGATTCGCCAGCGTCGCCCCCGATTGCGCTTCGATTTGCGCGCCGATGGCGTACCCGGCCATCGCGCACCGTCCCGCGATCGTTTCGTACGCCCAATCAGAAGCGCCAGACGCGGCGTCTTCCACCGCCGGCGCGTCGTCTTTTACCGCGCGCGTTCGCGTCGCGACGCGTCGTCGCGCGCGCGCCGTCGTCGCCCTCGTCGTCGCCCTCGTCGTCGTCACCCTCGCGTTCGTCCAA
>TARA_B110000008_G_scaffold165371_1_pt1 | contig 16850 bp, 15 predicted proteins | sample TARA_B110000008 | Tara Oceans TARA_B110000008 (sample SAMEA4396496) | marine metagenome | biome: Westerlies Biome; feature: [DCM] deep chlorophyll maximum layer (ENVO:01000326); material: water (ENVO:00002006), including particulate matter (ENVO:01000060) such as... | depth 40 m
ATGTTGCCATGCCCCTTATCCCGCAAATCGCTGGCCAGGTCACAGAGCTCTTCTAGCGATTGGTTTTCGGCTAAATGATATACATACTCGGTACCGGGAAGCTCATAATTAGAGGTAAAGCTAACAAATCTGTTCATGTTGACGCCCCATAGTCTGTATGCGATCTATATAACCTTTCCTTTCCAAAAAACCCCAGGTTTCAGTTTTTTGGAAAGTCGGATTTTGAATGGCATGTGAAACAAACTCATCAATGTCTGACTCTTTATCTAAGTCTACTGACAGAGCATAGGAGTCCACAATAACGGTGGTGATCTGGATTTCTCTGGCCATTGCTTGGTGCAAACTAAAGCTATCGGAACCGTACTTAAGGCAAATGGGTTCAGCCGTATTAAAATAGAGGAAGTTAGTACCTTCTCTCTTTCCACCGGGTGTAATACCTATGACTTTGCGCCCAAGATTACAGCATTCCTGATTCACCACGCTAATCAATCGATCGATTTCAGCGCCAGTAGCAAGAGGAATGTCGACGGGGAATATACCAACCCATTCTGCACCTAGATCACGTAATACGTCTATGCCGTTATGCAGCGATATATTCATTCCAAAAGATCGTGTTTCCTTAATAACAAACACGCCCATCGCCTCGGCTAGCGCAATAATATCTAAGTCCGCGGTTACGACGGCCATGTTGCCAACTTTTGAGCTACTATTTAACCCACCAATGACGTCCTTAAACATAGCTTTAGTAAGCTCTGCACAGTCATCTCCTAAAAAACAATTTAACCGTCGTTTGGCCCAGGATAACGATTTAACTGGCACCAGAGCCCACACTGACTCTTGGGCACCATATTCTTTCTCTGAATTCAAAGACAACTCCTGAATCAATTTTCTAATCGAGGATTAGCACCCGATTTTTTAATTATTTACAGTCAAACAACCCAATAGATTAGACCATTTGCAACCTGTGTTGTATTCAATAATCTTTGCGATCGGCCGTGACGCCCGCCGTAAAACCCTGCCCTCTAACATCTTTATGTTAACTCAATGAGTAATGCCCTCTGAAACCCTTTATCTATAGGGTTTTCAAAAAAGTTTGTATTAACTTTGTATAAGAGAAGTTTCATTTTCTACCCTTTTTTGTATGAATATGCCTATAAGCTAGGTGTTTCATACAAAGTTTGTATCAAAAAATTATACAATGCTTTAGGCAGCGACTCAGTGTGTCAAAGACTAAAATATTATTCCCACTCAATAGTGTATACCAATGAAACTCAGTCACACGGTGGTTTTCTAGTCTACCCTAAAACTTGAAGTAAAATTTAACAGGGAAATATCAGGGATATTTACCCGCATCAACATATATATTAAGGCATAAGAATTTGCCTTCCGTGCTTTAATCAGATTAGGTTTTGCAGCCTACAATAATCCTTTTCAATCTTTTAGCCTGGGCACTACTTCGCTGGCGAATTTGTGCATATCTTCAATGGAGTTGATGCCGTGAATAATCACTTCTTCAAATTCCTCGCCTGCAATCTCTTGAATTTCGTCTGCGATTTCTGCAGGCGTACCTATGACGTGACGCTCAGTTATTCTTGAGTAGATGGAATGCAGTTCATGTTCATCTGCAGCTTTTACCCGTGCAAACTGTTCATCGAGAGTGGCTGTAACCTCTCGAGATAACTCTTCGGGCGTGCCGATGACATGGGGGATTGATCCATCATCCACAGTTCGATAGGTGTTTACGTCAAATGTGCCATCGGTCATGATGACATTCACACTGCGAGACTTGGGGATTGAGCGGTAGTCTCTACCAATTTCCTCGCAGGTCTCTCTAACCAGAGCCAGCAGCTCTTGGGTGGCTCGGTCACTGGCGTTATAGATGTTGATTCCATCCGCCTGCCTGGCAGCAAGTTTGGGCATGAGTTTACGGCCCATGACTAGTCCGACCCAAACCGGAATGTGCGGTTTTTGCTTTGGCTTCGGGTCGGCCGTTGCTTTACTCAGCGTGTAGTATTCTCCTTCAAAATCAACCTCTTTCTCGGTCCAAATTCTCTTAATAATTTCAATTTCTTCGCTCAAGTATTTCACTCTATTCGGGGCCGTAGGGTAGTCCTGGCCCCAGGGAACGAAGTACATCGGGTCATCACCTGTGCCGATGCCAAGATCCAGCCGACCACCACTGATCTGATCAATACAGGCCGCTTGTTTGGCAAGCAGGCAGGGATTTCTGCGACGGCATGGGGTGACCATCGGGCCTATTCTAATGTTGTCGGTAATTTCCGCGAGGATCGATAGTACAGTCCATGTTTCCCATACCGGCAGCATATCGCCAGTTTGTAAATCCTCGTAGACGACATTATCCATCATCCAGCCGGAGTAGAAGCCCAGTTTATCTGCTTCAAGCCAATAATCCCTTACTTTCCCCCAGTCCCAGTTCATGCCATGTTGATAGAGACCAATTTTCATCGTGTACCTCTCCAATTCTTATGTGATATTCGCAGTTTATAATGCATTCTACTAATTATTATAGTCTTATAGTTGACATTAATATACTATTTAGGTTGAATAATTATAATATTACAACTAATATAGTTTTTATGCTTATGATTGCTCGTGGTAATCCTATGACGTGTACCCAACGCTATCTTCGCAAGTCAATAAGCTGCTTGGTATGAAGTTACTGATAGTCACCGTGACATAATTTTGATCACTACCAGACCAGCTGAATGTTTTTTTATGAAAGTCTGACACTATGAGATTGAAAATAGAATATGAAAGTTAGTACAGAAAATGCACTGAAGATTATGGATCAAATGCACACTGCGAAGACCCTTGAAGAGGGTTTTAAAGACGTTGCAGAAGATGTTCTGTGCTATGACTGGACAAAAGTCGGAGTGGTCAAAGGAAAAGAAGCGTTGCTGGAGGAGATCATACGCCCATCAGATCAGGCATTCCGTAACGAACATTTTGCTTTCAACCATGTAGTGGTGAGTGAAGAAACAGGCATAGTAACGGTGGATGCTGTTTTCAGTGCGGATTTTCTAGGCGATTACAAAGGAATACCTGCTCATGGCAAACGAGTATCATGGAGAATGAGAGATATGCATCTCATTGAAAATAATATAATTACTTGCATGTGGTTTGCCAGTGATACACTTGAAATGTTGCAGTCAATGGAAGCGCTGGATTTCAAATTTCCTTAATCCGACTCGGGAACAACCCCCGCGTCTTTTATCGATTGCATTGATATTCGGCAAGCACGTGGGCTAACATGAACCCGGTCAAAACACATCACACAGGTACCCTCTATGACTTCTAATATCGATGAACTGATTTCTCCGGCTGTACAAAATGTAATTCGTCAACCTATCGAGAAAGCACGGACTCTGCCTAGTCATGCTTTTACCTGCCGAGAGATCCACGCGCTGGAAGTGGAGCGTATCTATCGCAGGCAGTGGGTAGCGGCTACTTACACCTTTGATGTCGACCAACCCGGTGACGTGAAGCCATTTGAAATTTGCGGAATGCCATTTATTGCCATTCGCGGCACAGACAATGCACTCCGGACTTTTCATAATATTTGTCCTTATGATGCTTGCCCGCTTGTATTGGATTCAAAAAAAGCGCTTGAAAAATTAGTTACTCCCTACCATGGCTGGGAATATAGCCTGGGTGGCAAGCTCCTTGCGATGCCCTACTGGAATGGACACGAAAACTGTACACCGGATGCACTGGGGTCAATGGAAGGTGATCTTAAAGAAGTCAAATCAACTGTCTGGCAAGGCATACTATTCGTTAACCTGTCAGAAAATGCTGAACCATTTAACGACTACATTGAACCTGTAGTCAACTTACTTGAGGAATATGACCTGGAAAACCTGGACATTGCACGAGACCAGGAAGGAAAGCCATTTCTCATGGAAGACAGCGTCAATACTAACTGGAAAACCTACTGCGAGAATGCGTGTTTGAATGTATTACACGAGTCCTTCACCCATAGAATGTACAATCAATCTTCAGATGTGCCACGTGTGGATGGAGAAGGAAACAAAACCTTTCAGACAGTTCATGATGGTGCACTTTTAGGGTTTAGTTATGATGACTCTAAATTGACTGATACCTATCCAGAGCTACCCTGCCCACCAATAAATCGAAAAGACGAACCAGCGCCAACGACCGGCTATTTTCTTACCTTGTATCCCAACCTGTATTTTGGCGTCATGCCAAATATTATTGAAATTGGGATAGCACTGCCTGACGGACCGGACAAAACAATCGAGATGCGCGGTTATTATTGTCATCAATCCGCCGCCAATGATCCTGGACTGGTTGAAGCTTTCGATGCATTAGCGGATATGTTTGAGGAGGCGGCTAAAGAAGACAATACTATTACTGAAGCAATTCAGAAAGCACGGCGTTCACCCGAGAGTACACAGCAGTTCTTCTCGCCCTTCTGGGATGAGTCGCATTACAATTTCACTCAACTGGTTCTGTATGATCTTACTAGTAGTGATTAGTACTGGTACATTATTGTTCTTTAATTGTTGATGGCTTAATTGCCCGCTATTTAATAGTGGGATTGATACGGCCAATGCCAGAACTGAATACCGTCAACTTCATAAACCAGATTGGGCTCGCCGACAAAAAATTCTACCTCGTAAGGCTTTACCTCATTTTTGCGCACTTTCTCAAAGGCTTTGAGAGCTTTAGACCTGGCGTTTAAACCACTAAGCTGGTAAGCACCATGTGTGTTGTAATGGTAGGCCACATCCAGACTGTCCAGCAAAACCAGGTCTTTGTAAAGGTCATCACCATTATTTTCAATAAAACCAAGAATAGCGGGAGAAAAAACATCCCCCGTAAAGAGCAATTTGTTATCAGCATCATATAGAACAACAGAATCTTCCGTATGGCTCTTGGACAGAATGGCAGTAAATTTTCGATTACCCAGGTCAATAATATCCCTGTCATTTATAAACTTGATTTTGTCTTTTCTGACCGGCGGTACGCTCATTGTAGACGGGGAGTAATTCTCTGGTGGCTTGGGCGTTTCATTCAGGCTGGCATAGTAGTCGATCCACTTCTTATTACCCGCTGGGATACCTTCAGTGATTTTGCGAATTCTCCACTCACTATTAAATCCATACAATTCATCGAACTCATGATTGTCGCCAATGTGATCAAGATGAGCATGACTGTTGACCACCACGATTTTGCGTTCCGGCAAACCCTCTATCTTCCTGACTTCGGCGATTGCATTTTTTATGCTGGCTATACCCATCCCTGTGTCATAGAGCAAATCGAAGGATTCACCGAGTATTAAAAAAGAATTAACTAGCTCCACATGGCCGGGTTCCCAAAAAGCATAAATATTATTAGGCATCTTGATGACTTCAAACCAGCCATCGGAAGTATGAATTCGTTTTGCATTGCTCATTACCTCTTTAAATTCTTTCTGCTCGGGATCGTGTATCAATACATCCGTGGCGCAGACTGAGCCTGCCATAACAACTATTGCGAGAGTCAAAAGTGACCTAAAAGATTTTATGTTCATAATACTATTCTCCGATTGTAAATGATCATGTCATATCGTAACTGTACCAGACGTGAGGTTCTGCATATCTTCCGCTATTGTTCTCACAATTGATAACCAGTGGTGCATGCCCGCCACTGATAATGTATTCACCACTTTCGGGAAAACGCATATCGGTCCAAACTTCCCAGTCAGCTACAGAACCGGTGATAACCGTTGAGTCAAGGGTAATCTCGACAAAATTTGCACCGGTTCGTTCCTGCATTCGGATCCAGGGATCAAAGCTTGAGCCGTCATCACGCAGCCAATGGATATAACGCTCAATAGATGCCAAAGGATATTGGGATTTAAGTATCGGTCTCACGGGAACGTTAACTGCATTGAAGCCTTTGGACTGTGCCAAATCTTTGTAGGCTAGAATGATTTGTTTCGATATGCCGCTGCCCCTGGCATCATTGACCACCATGGCCTGAATTGGGCAAAGAACATTTGGCAGGACATGCTGGGCATGTTGTTCGGGTGCGGCAGTCAGTAATTGCTGAAATTTTGGTAGTAGCTCGCCGGGAGATTGAAAATAAGGCACGGCATTGGCTGCCCCCAGCAGTTTTCCATTGTCCTCGTCACAAAAGTAAAGTTGATACTCGGCAAATTCGTTCAGCAAATGAGGCCGGCATTCATCAAAACCATCATGCAGCAGGAATGTAGGGAAGGACTCACCTTCGAGTTCATCGAGTCTGCTCGAAAATTCCGGGCGGTCACGATGCGAATAAAACTGGATAGTCATTCATCATCTCTTTTAACAATACTTTGGATTATATTTTTTAATTAATACCACCACAAAGACAACCACCGGAAATACTGTTCGAATTGCTCAAATTACTATCTTATAAAGAATTAATCATAGCTGTAAGTAAAAGCCAGACCAACGGTCCTTGGACGAGTCACATATCTGTATTGACTATGTGCGCCGACTAGGGCGGCAGGTGAGCCACCTGTTATGCCTTCTTCACTGAACAGATTCCTGGCATAAATTCCCGCGGTCCACTTGTCTGCAACCAGGGTGAGCGATGCATTCCAGATGGAGAAAGAATCTATTTCAAAAAATATTTTGCCCTCGCCGACAGATTCATTGAAGGTCGATTGCGCCTTGCTGCGAAAACTGGTATCGATATGCCAATTCAGTAGCCAACCATTGGATTTGAGGGGCTGCTCGAAATCCAGGCCGCCTGAAAATGAATGTTCGGGGACGCCAGGCATGTTATCACCATCATTAAAGACGATATTATCTATAATGACAGTACATGCGCTAAAGGCTGCACAATCTTGAATCACAAAGTCTTTGGTTACCTGGGAATCTGTGTAGTTGTAACCAAAGTTGAATCGTAGTTGCTCCGTTATTCTACCTTTGGCTTCAAGTTCCACGCCAGTTGTGCGGGCGTCTGATCCATTGAACACAGCAACCTGTGCCGAGGGTGTGTTTTCATCGAATTGAAAATTTTTCCAGTCAATGTTGTAGCCCGCCAGGGAGTAAGTCATCCTCTCCCCTAAACGACCTTTGACCCCGATTTCGTAATTGGTCACCTCGTCCGGTTCATAGGTAATAAAATCAGGCAGTGATGCTACAAAACCGCCTGTTGGAAGCGGGTTCGACCCGCCGCGACGGAACCCTTCCGCCCAGGTAAAGTAAGCCATGGTATCGTCATTGATATCGTAAGAGGTGTTGAATTTCAACAACTGGTCCGACACGTCAGACTTGATAGGCGCCACAGCCGTCGTACCCAAGAGATCGAGGCCGTCATTGGCACAATATGGACCGCAGAATGGCAAGGTCTGAACGGACTGGGCTGTGAACTCCTGCCGGAATGCGCGAATACCGCCGGTGACTTGCCATTTGTCGCTTATGTTATAGGTAAGTTCACCAAATAAAGCGATGTCTTCAAACGCGGTATCGAAATCAACCGTAAATACATCATCTGGCAATTGTGGATTAAAACCATAACCACCTAAAATTGCCTGATCCCACTCATTCAAGCCGGGGATTTCCGCATGTAGAGACCAGTTGGTATCTTCTTCATGATAGTAGGCGCCGACAACATAATTATATGACTTGTCCCAGTCCGTGGCTAGACGTATCTCCTGAGTAAAACCATCTTTACTGAGAGTATCCTGATCAACGCCTATTATTCTGGGATAGAAACCATACAGATAGGCAAGATTGATATTGAAGGGACTCGGGGTAACATTATAAAATCCGGCTTCCGCACGAAGGTACTTCGTGCTTAAATCAAAATAGGAACTGGCCGAAGTAAATGTCGCAAAGCCAAGCTCGATGTTTACGTCCAGGGAGACCACATCTGTCTCTGCCTCATAAGCGGCTTTGGCAAGCCTGTTATGTTCATAATCTCCGTCATTGGCCGGAAATGTGGTTGCCCCGTTAGGATAAACCCCACCTGGTACGCCCACTACATTGTCGTATAAACTCCCTGGATAGCGCACAACACTGTTATCAAAATCACCACCGGCAAAGCCGATGTTACTGCCGTGCAGATCATCCTCTTTACTCTCCTGATGATGAAAAGACAACAGTGCTTCAGCGCTGTCTGTTACCTGCCAAAGGGCGGATGCTCGCACATACCGATCATCGTAATCGTTGGTATCCTCTTCAGAACCGAGAACATAGCCACTGGTGAGATCACCAGGTACGCGCGGTATAGGTCTGCCGACTAAATCGCTCGGACTGTTTGCAAGAGAATCGGTCACAGCCAGGCTATTAGCATCGATAAAACCACCTAATTCCTCATACCCCGCAGCTACACGCAGAGCCAGGCGATCGTCAATAACGGGAATGTTAACGACACCATCAAATGCGTAGTTCACTTCGTCTGATTCATCAGTAAAAGAAACCTCGGTCGATGCATCAAAGGTGTAAGCTTCTAAATCGGGGAGTTTCGGGATAAAGCGAATCGTCCCACCCGTTGAACCGGATCCGTATAATGTTCCCTGCGGCCCGCGCAGCACTTCCACACGTTCGATATCCTTGATGGTTAATGGAAAGAACACCGGTGTTTCCCCAATATAGGTGGAGACAGTGGGTGAGGAGAATTGCGGAAATTCTGAGTTGTTTGTGCCTGCCTGTGCATTCAGCCCGCGAAGAGAAAAGTTATTATTTCCGCCTCGTATTGCCGGCCCTTGATCGATGGAAAACAACCCCGGTACCAGACGCGTGAGGTCGGCCAGTTTTGTCGTGCCGGCTTTTTTCAGGTCGTCAGTCGTAAACGCCGAAATATTATACGGGATATCCAACACCGTCGCTGCCCGGCGGGTTGCCGTTACGGTAATCTCTTCGATTTCCTGAGCAGGCGCTTGAGTCGCCATTAGTATACCGGCAGCCAGGGGCGTCAGGTTTAATGGCAGTTTCTTATTTTGATTTCTTGATTTTGCTGGAGCAAAAGATTTTTCGGATTTAGTCACGATTAACCCCCCCTTGGGTTAGGTGTACAACATTTACCATGCAACACATTAACAAACAATACTACATTAGTAGAGTAATACATATTCAATTACTAATATAGTAAACTAAAATTAGAATAATTACTAATATAGTATACTGAAATTGGAAATCAACTAAAAACAACGTTTTATATCCAGAAAAAAATCTAATTATATTGGCTAGTCCAGCCTATTCTTGATGGATGTTTAACCGATAGCGCTTGTGCTAAGGGCCAATCAACAGAGACAATCGCAAAGTTGAGTCCAGACAGCCGGGGGGCTGAATCTACAATGAAGTGGTTTACATGATATATTAGAAAATAAAGAAGAGGTTTATTAGAAAATAAAGAAGAGGTTTGAATGCCGAAAAAGAATACTCGTAAAAACAAATCAACTGACAACCTCAGTGGATTGCTCGATGAGCATGATATCGCCATTATTGCTCAACTACGTAAAGACGGTCGCATGGCTTACCGGGCGATCGCTGAAATCGTCGGCCTGTCTGAAGCGGCAGTGAGACAGCGGGTGAATCGCCTGGTGAATAAGGACATTTGCCAGATCACGGCAGTGATGGATCCCAAAGCACTGGGCCTTAATGCAGTGGCCTCCGTCGGTATGAAGGTCAATGGCGATCTTGACAAAATCGCTGAAAAGATCGCGACCATCAAACAGGTTGAATATATTATCCTGACTGCAGGCATGTTTGATTTAATGGCTGAGCTGGTGTGCAAGGACCACGAGGAACTGCTGTCTGTATTACGAGAACTTAGATCCTTACCGGAAATTCAGACGACAGAGATAAACCTTATCCTGGAAACACGCAAGCTGGTGTATAACAGGGCCTCGTCATAATTTATCAGTTCTTAAAGCTGAAATTCTTTCATCTCCGGCATCACTTCTTTTGCAAAGATGCGCAATCCCTCCATGGTACGTTCATAACTGTTTTGCCCAACCGTATCCGGACAGATAACAATCTCAGATACTCCTATGTCAATCGTGCGTTTGCGTAACGCCTTTGCACAGCTGGCCACCGGGCCAACGTAGGACAACACGAAATCCTTGTGTTCGCTTTTTAGCTCATCCACATCGTAATCAATTTGCGCGGCTCTTTCTTCAAGCACACTGTCAAGGTCCTCAGGTCGAACTTCCTTGTCGGTAAACAATATCGCTGACAAGCGGCCTTTTTTTATTTCATCGTAATTCCGATTCAAATCTTCACAGTGTTGCCTCAAGGTGTCTAATACTGCCACAACTTTATCGTCCTCATTACCCAACAAGTTGACACGATCAGCGAATTCAGCCGCGAGGCGGGTGAGAAATTTCTTGCTCTTGAATGCGATTTGCAGTTCCGGTCGGTGCTTGGGACAATTAACAAGGTCTTGCACGGTATAATACTGACCTTTAAAACTAGTCCTTGTTTTGCTCCATAATGAATCCAGAATTTTGATTTCTTCTTCCAGTTTTGTGACACGTTCGCTGCTTTTCAAATAGGGTTCCCCCATCGCTTTTGTCTGATCTGGAGAATTACCCGCACCCATGCCGACCGACAGCCTGCCCTGACTGACGATATCTACAATAGATGTCATCTTCGCAAATAAGCCCGGGTGTCGACGCCCGCAAGGCGTGACCAGTGAGCCGATGCGCATGCGCTGTGTCAATTCTGCCATTAGCGGCAGCACCGTCCACGGATCGTATACTTCAACTTCGGGTTGTGCGTTGGCAGGATCATCATCAAAATAATGCGGAAACAGATCGTCACCCATATAACAGGCGTCATAGCCGAGTGCCTCAATTTCGAGCCACCCAGCCTTGAGTTGATCATAGGACCAGCCCCAGCCCACCAATAACGTTGATATTTCCATGCTGCTAACCTCTCTAGTAAAGAATATATAGATATTTATTTAGTGTTGAAAAAACGAATCGCAGAGTACAGATTAAAAAAACAGTTTTGATAATTGCTGTGTGCATGCGTCCTTTACTTTGCCACTACCTGAGCCTCTTCCAGGCCCTGAGTTTTCTTCATTGCACGCGTAACAAAGACCATGATAATTAGTGCAAGCATACTACAGCTAAATGCAAACCAGCCGACGATGTAATAGCTGCCGTGTGTGGCAATCAGGCCGGTAAATAGCGGGGCTATGGCCATAGCAAAAGCCATGACGCTACCGGATAGGTTTGTCCATGACCCCTTTTCGTCAAGACTGGCCAACGCACCGAGAAAATAGGGGTACAGGAATCCTATGCAACAGACGAGCGTTATCATTCCAGCGCTATAAGTCCCGGCGTTGGTGGCATACACTGACATGAGACCACCACTACTCAACAACAATAAGCCCACAGTAACCGGTAGCAATCTTCCAAAGCGATTCGAAATAATGGCAGCAAGTAAGGGGCCCACCATACCGATAAATGTCGTTGCGCCCAGGATTGTTGAGATGATCTCTATATTCAGCCCGGCCTTGAGGCCTATCTGTTCACTGAACACCCAGACTCCCATATCACTGAAGTTGAGCAATATAAAGGCGCTCAAGATAGCTATCCCTAGAGCAGGATAAGGAAAGTGCCTCTTCTCATCAGAACCTTCGTGCTCAATGACACGGTTTCCCGGAAGCATGGCAACGAGTGGGATCGAAATAATGAGTACCAGTAACATGGCGCCAATTGCCGTTCGGTACCCGTATGTAGCACTGAGATGTGGCACAGTAAAAATTAATATAACCACGCAAACCGCCACACATAATTGTGCCAGGGCAAAGCTGCGCTCAGGATTTTTATGTGCGGCCCCTGCGGTATTCGCTGCGACCAGTGCCATGCCTTCTCCTATTCCCGCAAGACAACGGCAAAGAGTGAATATCCAGAAGGTATCAGTAAAAAGAGATAAGCCATGTCCGGTCAGAGCCAGTATCAAACCCGTATAGGCGAGCTTCTTTAAGCTTTGGATGCTAACCTGGTAGGCAAAGTACAGAGAAACAAGGGCGATACCACCTGCCTCTAGGGCATATAACAGGCCAATTTTATCCTCGGAAATGCTGAAGGCCTGCATGAATTCACCCACATAGATAGTCATTACCCACAGACTCAGCAAGCCAATGATGTAGCCGCCAAATATGCCTGACATTCGAACAGGGATCATGAGATGTTAGCTGTCGTCATTTGATGTTGTCCCGCCACGACTCCAGGTATTTTATGGCTATTTCATTAAGCCGTGAACGATCGAAGCTTTGCTCATGGCCTCCATGCACAATTTTTACTGGCAAAGTCATCAATCGCTCCAGAGTATTAATGTAGTCATCAATATTCGCACCGGGAAGGGTCGCCAGCAAGGGGCCATCGTAAATTGCATCGCCTGCGAACAGAATTCCTGAATCCGCTTCCCACAGACCGATACTACCGGGTGTGTGGCCGGGTAGATGCAGCACTTCAAAAGCACGGTTGCCGAGATCAATAATATCACCCTCTTCCAGCACCCAGGTTGGCGTCGCCGCCTGAGTGTGGTAATTGTGCGGGTCAAAACCAGCGAAGGGTAATGCCTTGATCAAGTCTTCGCCGGCCGTATAACCGGATTCTATAATGTGGTCGGCTTCATCTCCGAACTCGGATAGAAACAAGGGTGCTGGCTGAGGTTCATTCATGAGATCAACCTCCGCCTTATGTACAGCACGTACCTCGAACTCGTGGTGACAACCTATGTGGTCGTAGTGATTATGCGTAGCAACGGCAACAATTTGTGCTTCCAGTAAATCCCGGGCAGCCTCGCGTAAACTACAAAGACCCAATCCTGTATCAATAAGGAGATCACGTTCGCGGCCACGGATGTGCCAGATGTTGCACCTTATCAAAGGATGAACATAGGGTTCACTTATCAAGGTAATGTCATTGTCGACGCTGACACGGCTATACCATTGCTCGGCTACGGGCAGAGCAGAAGCCTTGGATTTGGGATTCATGAGGAGAAATACATTTTTTTCGCCAAATACGTTGTTTATGGATATCAGTAATACTACTATAGTTTAATTTTTCGCTAATTAATACTATTTCAGTCGATTGATGGTATACTCTAAACTCCGGAGCTGGAGCATAATTTCAGTCACCATAACTCGTGAGAAAAACTAAGTATGGAATGGTTTGATATCGTTGGTGTAACAGGGGCCTTGTTAATAGTAACAGCGTATTTTCTTTTACAGACCGAAAAAATTTCGAATCAAAGCCCATCGTTTTCCATTATTAATGCCCTGGGTGCCCTGCTTATTTTAATTTCTTTGTGCTTCGAATTTAATTTGGCGGCATTTTTCATAGAGTTTTTCTGGTTGTTGATCAGTGTTTATGGTGTGTGGAAATGGATTAGACTGCAGGCTGATCTGGAAAAAACCAACTGAAAATAACTGTGATGACCTCCACCAGTAATCAAGAAACTATAAGTAGCGCTATTGAGCAGGCCCGAAGCGCACTTCGGCAGGGGGAACTACGCTATGCCATTGATATCGCCAATCGATTACTCAAGCAATATCGTAATCACCCCGGGATTTGGTCACTATTTTGTGAAATTAATTCCTCACAAGGCAAGCATGAAGAGGCAATAGAAAACGCGAAGCAGGCAGTCAAAAGTTTGCCAGAACATATCCCCTCACTATTGCAATTGGCGCGATGCTTTGTTGCCGCAGGAAAGACCGTTGATGCAATCCCAGTCATCGAGTCTGCGGCGGCTCTTGAACCGGAAGAGGCTGCATTGAATGACATGATAGGTACGATGTTTTCACTCTGCGATGAAAACAGCAAGGCCTTATTCTACAACCAGAAAGCAGCAGATATTGAACCCGATAATGCTTTTTATCGCGCCAACCTGGCATTAGTCCAACGCATGGTAGGCGATCTGGAAAATGCCGAACGAAACTTTGATCATGTTATCGATCTAGAGTCACATAATTATCAGGCCTATTTTGCACGGGCTGATCTTAAACGATGGACTGCAGAACATAATCACGTCGAGCAGATGAAATCGCTACTGTTATCTGGAATCGATAATTGGCGCGGAGAAGTATCCGTCCGCTATGCGCTTGCCAAGGAATATGAGGATATCGGAAATTATTCCGAGACATTCAAGTATGTTAAATCCGCGGGCGATCTGCAGCGCCGTCATACCCGATACGCTGTCGATACTGATGTAGAGGCAATAAATCAGATAATAAAATCACATACTGCCAATGCGCTCAACAATATAAATACAGGGTATGAGTCCCCGGAACCAATTTTCATTATGGGTTTACCACGCACCGGAACCACACTTGTAGACAGGATCTTAAGTAGCCATAGCGATGTATATTCGGCGGGCGAACTCAATAACTTCAGCACGATGATGGTGAAAATCGTTCAGGAAGATCATGGAAATCGTCGATTGAATATGACTGAATTGATCGATAAATCACTGCAAATGGATGCCGCCTTATTAGGTAAGACCTACATAGATAGTACTCGTCCCAAAACAGGTCAAACCGCTAGTTTTACTGATAAGTTGCCACTGAATTATCTCTATTGTGGACTCATACGAGCAGCCTTACCGAATTCAAAAATCGTACTCTTGAATCGCCATCCAATGGATGCTTGCTTTGCAATCTATAGAACAATGTTCATTGGGATTTATCCTTTTTCCAATGATCTATTGGACCTTGGTAATTATTACCTGGCTTATACAAAGCTGATAAAACATTGGCGTGAGGTTCTCGGGGACTCGTTGTATGTCTTAAATTATGAAGACCTGGTGAGCGATATTGAAGCTCAGGTCAAACAATTACTGAAATACTGTAATCTTGAATGGGACGATAGATGTCTGGCCTTTCACAATAATGAAGCACCATCCACGACAGCCAGCGCCGTTCAGGTACGCCAACCCATTTATAGTTCGTCCGTGGGCAAGTGGAAGCACTACGAAGAAGAACTTAAACCCCTGGCAGATTTATTCCGTGAACATGGTCTGCTGACTGAATAAGCTAAATGCCATATTGAAATAATAAACAGTGATATATTTAAGACATGTCTAATAATAACTTTAACCAGCCACTAGGTGGTAATGAGATGCCTCGGTTTTCCGGCATTGCTTCAATGTTTCGATTACCTACGCAGAAAACGGCTGAAGGTTTGGATATTGCCTTGGTCGGGATCCCACTGGATATTGGCACCAGCAACCGTAGCGGTACACGCTACGGCCCACGGCAGATCCGTACAGAATCAGTGTTGGTGCGACCCTATGGAATGGCGACAAGGGCAGCCCCGTTTGAATCTTTTCAGGTCGCCGATATTGGTGATGTGGCCTTGAATCCTTATGACCTGAAAAAGTGCATTAGCATTATTGAACAATATTATGAGAATTTATTGAAGCATGATGTAAAACCAATTTCTATCGGTGGTGACCATACTATTACCCTGCCGATATTGCGACAGCTTGCGAAAAAACATGGGCCAATGGCACTGGTACATGTGGATGCGCATACCGATATTAACGACACCATGTTTGGTGAAAAAATTGCACATGGCACCATTTTTCGTCGAGCGATTGAAGAAGGACTGGTTGATCCGCACAACATGATACAGATAGGCCCTCGTGCTACCGGTTACTCAGCCGAGGACTTTGACTGGGCAAGAGAACAGGGCGTCCAGGTCGTTACCGGAGAAGAATGCTGGTACAAATCATTGCAACCCTTGATGACTGAATTTAGAGATAAAATTGGATCAGATATACCAACTTATTTGAGTTTCGACATAGATGGGTTGGATCCATCAGTGGCACCCGGGACCGGTACGCCGGAACCCGGTGGCTTAACAGCATCACAGGGGTTGGAAATAATACGCGGTTGCTTTGGTCTTAATATGATGGCTTGTGACCTGGTGGAAGTCTCCCCGCCCTTTGATACCAGTGGAAATACTTCGCTGTTGGCGGCCAATCTGATTTTTGAAATGCTTTGCAGTATGCCCGGTTGTATTCGAAGGAATTAGGTAAATATGAAGAAGGAAATACTGACCTTGACTAGAGAGCACTAATGCCTCATTCCCACTCAAACCCTGATCAAGACCATAGATCCTTCATTGCGCTCAATAGCGATATTCAGTTCTAATTCAAACCGGTAATCGATATACCCGCATGACAGTTGTGAGTCCGGTTAATATTGATAATAATTGAGGTCAGGGCCTCTGCACCGGCTGCGTTGGCAATGGGCCCTGCGTGAAAGCCGCGCATGCCGGCTGCCTCTACCAATTTAATGACTTCTGCGCGAGCCTCCTTGCTGTTGCCCGACACCAGAACGTCACACTCCAGGCCGTGGTCTCCCTGTAGGTGGTGCGCCGCAACATTTTGAAATGCCGATACCACATGGACATTCTCGCCAAGAAGTTGCTGGGCGCACGCGCCCGCAGAGCCTTCCGCTGGTAGCTGTACGATACCCACCTTGGGTGGCATCAGGGGCACGGTCACATCAATGAGAATCTTGTCCTGGAGGGCTGGGCTGACACTCTTTAAGGTACTGCTCTGGTGAGTGAAAGGCACCGTGAGGACAACTATATCGGCCGCATTGGCGGCATCCAAATTCTCTAATGCGCGCACCTCAGAAATCTCCACGCCCCGCTCACCCATAACTCTGTCTAAATCAGCGAGTGCGATTTCGGCCTTCCCTTGGGTCCGTGAACCAATAATGACCGGGTAGCCGGCTAGCGTCCATCGGCGTACGAGGCCGGTTCCGAGTGCTCCAGTACCTCCCAGAATTGCGATTGTTGGCATTGCCTTACTCATAGATATCTCCTTATTAAAAAATGTTGATTTATTTTGCTAAGCATAACCTTT
>TARA_B110000008_G_scaffold104163_1_pt1 | contig 16774 bp, 10 predicted proteins | sample TARA_B110000008 | Tara Oceans TARA_B110000008 (sample SAMEA4396496) | marine metagenome | biome: Westerlies Biome; feature: [DCM] deep chlorophyll maximum layer (ENVO:01000326); material: water (ENVO:00002006), including particulate matter (ENVO:01000060) such as... | depth 40 m
TACTTCTTCAATGGATTAAGCGTTGCAATCTGGTCGTTAATCATCGGTATACCGCTCTTTTTTGTGCTCTCAGTGGCCATCATACTCGGCGATTCCAAATTTCCCAAGGACGACAAAGAAGAGACAACTGTGCTGAGGCCGATTCAGCAACGGGTTTAATCTTCAGCGTCGCTCAAACCAGCCATGTCACCAGTTTGAATGGTCCACTGACTTGCATACACTCCACCGGCTTCAACCAATGAATCGTGTGTTCCCCGCTCAACGACCGCCCCATCCACCATCGAGAGGATCTCGTTGGCGTTACGGATGGTGCTTAACCGGTGGGCGACAGCGATGGTTGCGCGATCGGAGCCGCTGGCAATCAAATTCTCCTGAATCCGTCGTTCTGTTTCAGCGTCAAGTGCGCTTGATGCCTCGTCCAGAATCAGTAGACTTGGTTGCTTGAGCAATGCGCGAGCGAGTGAAACCCGGGCTCGTTGGCCACCGCTTAATTTCGCACCTCGGTCGCCAACCATCGTGTCGAGTTTGTCTTCAAGTTCCTGAACAAAATCCCAGGAGCCTGCAAGTTTGAGGGCAACTTGGAGTTCGTCTTCTGTCGCTTGTTGATTGTATTTGACGTTGTCACGCACCGTTCCGTAGAAGAGGAAAGGCTCTTGCGAAACAAATCCAATCTTGTCACGGACGGAGTCGAGGGTGTAGTCGTTAATGCTGCGCCCGTTGATGAGGACATCTCCGCTGTCTGGCACATAGTAGCGCATGAGGAGTTTCAAAATCGTCGTCTTGCCTGCCCCGGTGTGGCCCATGACGCCAAGGAAATCTCCGCCCTCTGCTTTGAACGAAATACCGCTGAGCACTTTGATTGTGGTGTTCGGATAGGTGAAATGGACCTCATTGAATTCGACCGAAGTGATGCCCTCCTCGAGTTCAATCGCCCCTTCATCATCTGTGATGGTGGGCTCTAGGTCAATGGCTGCAAAGACCCGTCGAGCTGCTGCTTCACCTCGTTGCAATTGATTGATGAGGATTCCAAAAATAAACATGGGCATGGTCATTCGAGTGCTGATGAGAAGGAAGGTCACCAGCTCACCAGTAGAGATTTCACCTTGACTTGCAAGCCACCCCCCTGCAGTGACCAATAGGCCGAATGCAACGCCGGCGATGACGTAAATCATTGGCAGGAAGCGATTTCGGTCTCGGCTTGCACCCATGGCTTGGTCGCGGTAAGAACCGGATTCTCTTGCCACACGGTCCGCCTCCCATGTTTGGGCGTTGTATGCTTGCACCACTGAAATTCCGCTGATGAGGTTCTCGAGCACAGCATGAATGTCTCCAGTTGATTCGCGCTGCTTTCGATACTTGCGTTGGACGCGGGTCGAAAACCAATAGACACAAGGAATGATGAAGAGAATGGGGCCGAACAGCACACCTGCTAATTTCAAAGACATTGAAGCGAGGATCACGAACGCAGTAAGGAAGGTGAAGATGATTCTGATGATTGATGTTGATGAATCAGATACCACATCTTCCAGTTGATTGACGTCGCTTGATAGAACCGACATGATTTGTCCGGTTTGTCGCATATCGTAGTACGATGCTTCCATGCTGATGAGCGAGCGAGTGGCGTCCATGCGAAGATCGTGTTGGATTTTGTATCCGAGTGTTTGCCAAGAGTATTCGGAGATGCCTTGGAAAACTGCGAGCATGGCGAACCCTAGGAAAATCATGAACCCGTACCCTATCGCAGGATCATCGCTGATTGCATTCACAGCATCTTGAACAATCCCCGGTCCAACCAAGGTGTTGGAGGTGAAATAATCGACAGCCCAGCCAATGGCAACAAAGGGGACCAAATCGACAATACGGGCGCAGGCGTTGCCAATGAAACCTGCGATCAAACGGCGTGGATATCGCAGTGCGTAGGGAATAACCCGCCATACCTGACGGCCGAGCACCTGATGATTCTCATTGATGTCATCTGGAGACATTGGGTCTGCCTTGGATGCATGGGCTCTCGTCATACTGTTGGGGCCGGAACCACGGCATTTGAACCCTCGCAGGTGAGGGCTGGACAATTGGCAATCCTCCCAATCATTCATGTGGGAGCCGCGATTAACCTCCACTATGACACAGAACCGCCGGCGGCATGCCGTTATGTTCTCAGCCCTGATGATCATCCAAGTTTTAGCCCCAATCACATTTATTGGCGCAGCGGAATCTCCAGACATCGGTGTGGAATCAACCGTTGATTTCGACCTCTTTTCCACCGTCGACCTCCACCCTAACGGCGATATTATCCATGGATGGTTTGATGCTTCAGAGGGTGCGGGATCGGTTGACTTGCTTTACAGAGATGCTTCAGTCGTTCCAATCGATCAATGGAGCGAATGGAGCGGTATGGGTCAGACCATTGATGGATGGTTCATTTTGACCCATTCATTCCCTGTTCCGTCTCCTTGGTTTCACCAACTCGCCGATGCTGGAATTGAGTGCCATTCATTCCTTCCACCAAACGGATTCCATTGCCAAGTCAACGGTCATACGGTCGATGAATTATCTGAATTGAACGTTGAAGGAATCGTGAAAATGGACGGTGTGGATAAGGTCAGAGAGAATCTTGTTCGGGGCATCACTGGGCTTGAAATGGATGCTGAGAACCTTTTCGTCCGAGAAGGTGTTGCTTCGGCAAACCTAGTTTTGAGCGGCGAATCTCTCCCTGAAGGCATCACTTCCAGAGATGATCTTGTTCTCGAATATCATCAAGGTCGTTACGCAACTGCCATCATCAAACCCACAGCAATTGCTTGGCTTGCGGCGCAAGATGAGATTGAATGGATTGAAGAACGGCCGTGGCACACGCTCCACAACGATGTCGCAGACAGTGTCATGCGTGCTGACCAAGTGTGGGATCCAACCATCATGGCCGGCATCGATTCATCTTGGTCAGGCCTTGATGGAAGCGGCATTGTCGTCACCGTCTCGGATACAGGCCTCGATAATGGCGTCAACAACAGCGCAATGCACCCCGACCTACGGGACCATATTGTCGATATTGTTTCGTTCCCAATGTCTTCTGGAGTTACTGCTTCATGCGGGGCATCGAGCAACGACGATGGGGCTGAAGATCTCGACAGCGGCCACGGCACCCACGTTGCAGGTTCAGTGCTCGGCGATGGAACCAACACCGGAGGAGCCATTCGCGGTGCTGCTCCTGAAGCTCGCCTTTACATGCAAGCAACAGAACAATACTGCGACAATGACAACGCTTACTACCTCACTGGAATTCCTTCCGATTACACCTTAATGTTTGAGCCCGCCTGGGACAATGGCAGCCGCGTTCACACCAATTCGTGGGGATCAAATGCTGCCGGAGCATACACTTCTGGCTCGATGCAAGCGGATTCCAGCGCTCGAACATACCAGAACATGACCATTCTCTTCTCCGCAGGAAACAACGGTGTCGACGGTAATTCCGACGGAGAAATAGACGATGATTCACTTGGTTCACCTGCCACTGGAAAGAACGTCGTCACTGTAGCAGCTGGTGAAAACGATCGCCCCTCAATCACATCTGAATGGGGTGGATGGTGGCCTATACAATACCCAAGCAATCCAATCAACTCTGATCGAATGGCAAACAACTCGGAGGGATTGGCTGCTTTTTCCAGCCGGGGTCCTGCTGATGATGGACGATTAAAACCTGACATTACCGCACCCGGTAGTTTCATTCTTTCAACTAAATCAAGATCCACATCCAGCACTGGATGGGGTGCCTACTCCGGCAATGCGAATTACACATTCATGGGGGGAACAAGCATGTCATGCCCACTCACCGCAGGAGCAGCAGCATTGCTCACTCAACACCTCATCGACAATGAAGGACATTCAAATCCTAACTCGTCGCTTGTCAAGGCCATCTTCACCGCTTCTGCAAGGGATATGCAAGGGCAATATGGCTCGGCAGCCAACGGTGCTGGAGAGCCTGCACCAAACATGCACGAAGGATGGGGCTTGGTTGACCTTCGCAGTGCCGTCAATGCCACTTGGATTGACGGCGATTCGGTCCAAACGAATGAAGAAAGAGGTTGGAGCTTCATCATACCACCGTCATCCCCAGACCTACGTGTCGCACTTTCTTGGATTGACCCAGCCAGCACCCCTTCCGCAGGTACAAATCTTGTCAACGACCTGGATTTGGCCGTCAAAGATCCATCAGGCACATGGACGAACTTATCGAACAACCTCGATAATTTGCGGGGACTAAGTTTTGCATCCCCTGCTCAAGGCAGTTGGGAGGTTCATGTCCTAGGAACAAACATTCCTACCGGCCCTCAACATTTCGCGCTCGCCCTCAACATCGACACGGACTTGGTCAATTTAACCGAAGACATGGACTTCGATGGAATCGAAGACGACTTTGATGATTGTATCCTTGTCCCCGGCACTTCTACCATCGACCGTTCTGGTTGCCCTGACACCGACGGTGATGGATACTCCGACCCAAATGCAACATGGACTGTAGCCAATGGTGCAGACGCCTTCATCAATGACATCACTCAATGGGCAGACACAGATCTGGACACGTACGGAGACAACCCAAGCGGAACGACACCTGATGCATGCATCTCAATTTCTGGAACGTCCACTGGCGACCGCTATGGATGCACAGACAACGATGGAGATACCTTCTCTGACCCTGATGTTCTCTGGACTCGCGTGCAAGGAGCCGACGCTTGCCCAAGCGTAGCGGGGCCGTCAAGCGGTGACAGAAACGGATGCCCTGATGAAGATGGAGACACATATTCTGACCCAGACCCTTCGGGAATGAATGGGACAGTATGGACCGTTTCAAATGGAGCGGATGCATTCCTTGGTGATGCGACCCAATGGAACGACACCGACAGCGATGGTTTCGGTGACAATCCACCTCCTGCAACGACGGGAGACAGTTGCCCCACGACACCGGGCACATCAGCAGCCGACAGGTATGGCTGCCTCGACACGGATGGCGATTCATACAGCGACCCTGATTCATTGTGGACGGCTGCCGCCAACGGAGCTGACGCCTTCCCGACCGATGTGAGTCAATGGGCTGACCAAGATGGCGATGGATATGGCGACAACGCAAGCGGAAACAACGCTGATGATTGCCCGACCGTTCCCGGTCAATCCACCATGATTGGCATGCTGGGTTGCGTTGACAGCGATGGTGATGGGTATGCAGATCCATATCCAGGCTACTCTGTAGCCGATGGAGCAGACGCGTTCCGGTTTGATGTGACTCAACACCTCGACACCGATAGCGACGGTTACGGTGATAACGCGACTGGCAACTTCTCTGATTCCTGTCCGACTGTATCTGGTGCCTCTACTCTTGACAGATACGGGTGTCCGGACACAGACGGTGATGGTGCATCTGATGAAGACCTCAGCGGGACGAACGGTTCTGTATGGGCCATCAGTAACGGCGCTGATGTGTGGCCAAATGATCCTACACAGTGGGCCGATCAAGATTCTGATGGATTCGGAGACAACCCCACTGGAACCACACCAGATGCGTGCCCAACCATTAGCGGCACCTCCACTTCCGATCGGTATGGCTGCGTCGATACAGACGGTGACACCTATTCTGATTCAGATGCGCTCTGGAAAGCAATCGATGGTGCAGACCGTTACCCCTCCGACCCTTTGCGATGGTCTGATTCTGACGGTGATGGTGTTGCAGACCAAATTGACGACGCCTGTCCAACCTATGAAGGAACATCCAGCATCGACCGAGTTGGATGCCCCGACACCGACGGTGACGGCTATTCGGACTCATCTGCGAATTGGACAGTCGCCAACGGTTCTGACGCTTTCAAAACCGACCCAACACAATGGGCGGACCAAGATGGTGACGGATTTGGAGACAACGCAACTGGAACCTTAGCCGATGATTGTCCAACCGTTGTTGGAAACTCATGGCAGAACGGCACCCTCGGGTGTTCAGACCTCGACCAAGACGGATGGGCTGACAGCGAAGACACCCATCCAAATGACATTACTCAATGGTCGGACGTTGACGGGGACGGGTATGGTGATAACCCCGGAGGAACGACAGCCGATGCTTGTCCTGCTGTGGCTGGAAACTCAACCAACGGCAACCGATTCGGATGCCTTGACAGCGACGGAGATGGATGGGATGATGCCATTGACGCATTGCCAAATCTCTTCGGACAATGGCTTGACCAGGACAGCGATGGCTACGGCGACAATGCGACAGGACCCTATCCCGATGCTTGCCCAGGCGTGCCAGGAAATTCAACTCTTGACCGCTACGGTTGCCCGGATAATGACGGCGACGGCATGTCGAACATGAGCGATGCCTTCCCGGATGATCCAACACGATCCCAAGACTCTGATGGCGATGGCGTGGACGACTTGATGGATAACTGCACGCTTGTGCCCGGTAATTCCACCATCGACCGAACCGGATGCAGGGACACGGATGGTGATGGCTATTCAGACCCGACAATTGCTTCAGGCAATGATGTAGCTTGGAATGAAAGCAACGGCGCTGATGCACTCCCACTCGAACCCACACAATGGGCTGACCAAGACGGTGATGGCTACGGTGACAATGCTGCAGGTGTTCTTCCAGACGCCTGCCCAACTGAATACGGACTTTCCAACCTTGACGTCTATGGGTGCCCTGATGGTGACAACGACGGTGCATCTCAAGGCAACGACGCCTTCCCAGATGAACCAAGTCAATGGGAGGACATGGACGGCGATGGCTATGGTGACAATCAAAACGGCACCAACCCCGATGCTTGCGTCAGTGTGATTGGAACTTCAACGATTGATCGCTTTGGCTGCCCTGATGAAGACGGAGATGGAGCAAGCGATGAGAACGACCTATGGCTCGGCGATGGCTCACAGTGGTTTGATTCAGATGCCGACGGCTATGGCGATAACCCACAGGGTACGGATGGAGATTCGTGCCCTACAGCATTTGGTACATCGAACCTCGGTGCCTCCAAAGGATGCCCTGATGGCGATGGAGATGGCTATGGTGATGACGATGATGCCTTCCCTGATGAAGCGAGTCAATGGTCCGATCAAGATGGAGATGGTTGGGGTGATAACGAGACATCTGGCGCGTTCAAGCCCGATCATTGGCCAACTGACCCATCACGTAACGCTGCTGAAGCCGACATGACCTGCACGGAGATCAACAAAATTGACATCGTAGCGGGTGGTTGGTTCAACTTCCAATGCACCGTCACAACCGAGATCGAGGAAGTCACTGTTCGCGTGGAATGGCAGGCTATGACGGCCATCACGGCAGGTTCTCAGACCAACGTCCTGACATTCAACGCTCAAACTGGCGGCAGTCAGACCTTGAATTTCGAAGGTGTTGCGAGGTACGCAGGAAACCATCAATTGGTGCTTGTTGCTAAGGAACCAGGCTCCGATGTTGGCATGGACACCGTGTCCATTGAATTGGAAGTCTGGGATTCTGCAATCATTATTGAAGACAGCAATGAGGGGGACGAGAATTTATTCTCATCAGTGGTCGAAAACCCACTCGTGCAAGCCGCCCTTGGGGCTCTCGTCTTGTTCTTCCTCGTGGGCATGCTCGTCATTCGTGGCAACGCAAATGAGCGAAGAATAGCAGAAGAACGTCTTGAGCGTGCGAGAGACCTTGTCAGTCAGCGACTTGAGAGAAGCCGAAGCCCAGCAAACGATCCACGTCGCCAGGCGCTCGGCATGCAAGGAAGAATCCCTCCACCGCCGCCGGGAATGAAGTAAGTGCGGTAAAGAGCCAACCGATTCCCTCAATAATGAGGGGCTTCTCGGACGGATTACCACATCGTGCGGATATGGTGAAGTGGTATCATAGGAGGTTTCCAACCTTTTGTCGTGGGTTCAACTCCCGCTATCCGCACCTCTTTCAAACCCTTAGACAGGCCAACCGCTGTGGACCGTGCTAAGCGCAAAGCCTCTTCAATTGCGTCTCAATCGTATCAGCATGTGGACCGAGGAACATCGCAATTGGGATGCGGTCGATTACACACCCCTCAAGGATGGAAGCGCATTTCCTTCCGGGTTCATGTGGGGTGTTGCTACGGCATCGCACCAAATTGAAGGTGGAAACCACAACAATTGGTCTGAATTCGAACCCCGGTCAAAAAGTCAGCAGTTGAGCGGGGAAGCTTGTGATCATTGGAATCGAAGGAGCGATGATGTCAAGTTAATTCGAGAACTTGATGTTTCCCACTACCGATTTTCGATTGAATGGTCGCGCATCGAACCAAGCCAAGGTGAATGGGACCAAGACGCTGCTCAATGGTACTCCGATTTAGTGGATGAATTGCTCAGCGTTGGCATCCAACCGATGGCGACTTTGCACCATTTCACTCACCCGGTTTGGTGGGACCAACTCGGTGGGTTTGAACGCGAAGAGAACATCCAACACTGGGTCGATTTCTGCGTGAAGATGTTTGACCTATTGAGCGATCGAGTGGAATGGTGGTGCACCATCAACGAACCAGCAGTCTACACCACAATGGGTTACGTGTTAGGTGAATTCCCACCTGCTGTTCGTTCGTTCAAACGAGCACGTTCGGTGGCATTGAACATGATGCGAGCCCACGCTCAATGTTATCAAGCATTAAAGGCGAAACCAAGGGGCGAACATTGCCATATTGGCTTGGTGAAAAACATCAACCTCTTCGATCCATACCGACGATGGAACCCCCTTCATTGGATTCAGGCCAAGGTGCTCGATGGGATGTTCAATCGTTGCTGGATTAATGGATTGGCCAAAGGGAAATTCAAGCCACCTTCTGGCTTCCGTTCAGTCTCAGTTCCTGGCCTCAAAAACAGCAGCGATTTCATCGGAGTCAATTACTACACTCACCTTCTTGCCACGCCATTCATGCCGACCAAAGTTGAGATTGACCCGTTGATTCGCCCGTGGGAAACCCGGACGGATTTTCGCTATCCAATGTATGCAGAAGGGTTACGTCGGGCGTTTGAAATGGTTCAAGGCCTTAACATCCCCATCATTGTGACTGAAAACGGAGTAGCAGATGACGATGATGACATGCGACCTGAACATGTACGCCGCCACCTGCACATTACCGCAGAGGCAATTGCTGATGGCCTTGATGTACGCGGCTTTTACCACTGGAGTTTGATGGATAATTTCGAATGGGCTGAAGGCTATGACCAGCAATTCGGCTTGTATCATGTTGATTTTGAAACGCAGAAGCGAACGCTGAAGGAGAGTGGGAGCGAATACAAAGCCATCGTCAAAGCTCATCGCACGCCTCAAGTTGTGATCATGGCCGGTGGCCTTGGAACTCGCTTAGGAACGATGACGGAACAGACTCCAAAATCCCTCATACAGGTGAACGGCAAACCAATCCTAACGCACATTCTTGATTGGGCGCAAAAGCAAGGCTGTCTGAATGCATTGGTGCTGACTGGGCACATGGGAGAACAATTCGAAGGCTTCACGCATCCGGGAATGTCGGTTCGATGCATTCGCGAAGATTCACCGCTTGGAACGGGTGGAGCACTTTGGAATGCGCAGGAACATCTAGAGGAGCGTTTCATTCTGCTTTGGGGCGATGATTTGCATCCAATCCAGTACTCGGAATTGTTGAACACGCATCATACAATGGGAGCGCCAGTGACAATGTGCGTCACCGAAAGCCACGAAGAAATGAACCTCCGCCATGAAGATGGAAGGCTCCTTGAGTATGACAAGATCTCTGCAAAGTCTGAGTTCAATGGCTATGAAGCCGGCACAAGCATCGTCGAGAAATCAGTTGTCCTCAAACATGGTTCAGACGGTGTCTGGTCTTGGGAAGAAACGGTGTACTCGGCGTTGAGCGGTAAAGCGGCAGTTCATCTCGACAACACACCGTTTTGGGACATGGGCACGCCTGAACGACTCGAATTACTCGAGCAGTTTCTCAAGGAAACCACCCTCTGATGACCTCACGAGTGCTGTTTCAGGAAGGACATGGGCTCCTTCGACCAGAACAAGGATCATGCCTCCAAAACCACCTCCCATCATCCGAGCACCAAGCACACCGGGTGTTGACTGCAGGCGTTCCACATGTGCATCGACCTTTGGATGGCTCACGCCCAAAGCCACCAAGCCCTGATGCGAGGCGTTGAGCAAACGCCCAAGTTGGGGCGGCTTTGCATGAAGGGCTTCGAGCACCCGCTGATTCTCGTCCTGGGCATGCTTTTGCAACTCAGCATCGCTGCGTGAAGAGCCAAAGGACGTTTCGCTCAGTTCCCTACGCACGCCGGAATCAATCAGTTTGAACAACCAATCCTTCGGTAATTCGACCGTTTTTACGCTGGGAGAAGAAAAATCAATCAGGCATGCATAGTCTTTTTTGGAAAACATCATTGCCATTTGGTCGAGCAATCCACACGGGGTCTTGAGGATTTCATGTTCGATCCGTTGCGCTTCAAGGCACGCCTCCATTGGTTTCATTTCACCTTGAGCGCACAGCACGACTGCCAAACATAGAGCGGCGGATGACGACATGCCTGCACCAATTGGAATGGTGGATTCAACTTCGAGCGTTGCTGGCCATCCATTCGCTTCTTCCCACAACGCTACGATGGTGGGATCTCCAGAAGTTGATTCAGCCGCACTTGCTCGAAGCACAAGGCGTGCCTCACAAGCAAATGGCAATGCAAGCCCATCGAGGTAATCCGTGTGCTCACCAATGATGTTGATTCGAGCTGGGATGGACGCAGAGCGACGCATACCCATCACGTTTCATCGTTGAAAGGTTCAGTTCATCCGTTGGTGATGAGGTGATACATGGTTCGGACATGGACACCAGTTGCTCCGTTTTTGACCATGGTGTTTGTCTTGGCACCCCAGTAGGTTCCAGCGATGTCCATGTGAGCCCACGGGATTTGTTCACCGTCTTTCTCGTAATTTCGGTTTGGTACGAATTGCTTGAGGAAGGCTGCTGCGGTGTTTGCACCGCCCCATCGCCCTGCCCCGAGGTTGCGAGTGTCTGCAATCTTGGAGTCGGTCATTTCCTTCTCAAACGCAGGAAGCAATGGCATGGGCCATGCTAGTTCGCCAACAGCGTTTCCTGCCTCGTGAATTCGTGTTCGGAAATCATCATCGTTGGACCAGAGACCGGTTGCTTCGTGACCGAGAGCAACCACACATGCACCCGTGAGGGTTGCGAAGTCAATGATGTATTCAGGGTCGAACTCGCCAGCCTTCCAAAGACCGTCTGAAAGAACCAAGCGGCCTTCTGCATCGGTGTTCAAGACTTCAATGGTCTTTCCAGAAAGGGTTGTGATGACATCGCCGGGGCGTTGTGCATTTGCTGCTGGCATGTTTTCTGCCATGCAGGTGATTGCGGTGACTTTCCCTTCGAAACCGGTTGCAGCCAAAGCTTGCATGGTCCCAAAGACGGTTGCAGAACCGCCCATGTCGTACTTCATTTCGTCCATGTTTGCACCTGGCTTGAGTGAGATACCGCCCGTGTCGAAGGTGATGCCCTTGCCGACCAACATTGGTCCACGGCCCTTCTTGTCGGCATTCATTTCGAAGATGACCATGCATGGTTTCCTTGAGGAGCCCATACCGACCGCAACAAGACCGCCCATGCCTGCTTTTTGTGCTTGATCGTAATTGATGATGGTGACTTGGACATTGTCGAATTCCTTGGCCCATTCCCATGCCTGATCGGCAAAGGCTTCAGGGTACATGTCGTTTGGAGGCATGTTACCAAGATCGCGGGAGAGATGCACACCTGACGTGACGCCAGCAAGGGTGTGAATCAGGGATGAGAGTTCCTTTTCTTGACCTGCATCGCATGTGACTCGGACTTCGAGTTCGTCTTCCTTGTCTTCATCTTCAGCCTTGTAGTTGTCAAAGGAATAATCGCGGAGCATCATGCCTTCTGCGAAGGAACCCATGCAGTCGACAGGTGCACCCGAAAACCGAACAGTGAGTTCGGTACCAAGGGACTTCTTTCGACCGGCAATAACAGCTGCGCCAGCCTTTCGATAGGCATGAACATCTGCATCTTCTTTCTTTCCAAGACCAACAAGCATTGCTTTGCCGCCTTCTGTACCAACGAGGGACATTGTTGATTTTGCCTTCCCCTTAAAATCGCCTTCTCCAAGCACCATGTTGACTTGGCTTTTCAGAGCGGTATGCATGCCTTCTGCATGGGAGTCGGGAACCGATTCTGTTCCTTCAAAAATTGGCATGATTAGAGTTCCGTTGATGTTGTGTCCTGGGCTAACGCTGACCTTCATGGGTTCACCTACCCCGGCGTGTCGCTCAAAGCACTTCAATACTTGCGCGCAGCAGTTCGTGCATCCTCTTCGTCCTCAGAGGTTGTACGACGAACTTCCCGTTCGTTGGCAAAGGCTGCTACGCCGATGAATGCAACCAGCACAGAGACCGGATTAAACAAGCCAAAGCCGCTCAAGAAGCGCCCATCATCGGCGTCTTCGAACGTGGCAGAGACATTGACCGATTCGTTGACCCAAACAGAAGCGTCAATCACTCGCTTTTGATAATTCAGGTTCCATCCACCAACGCCTGAAAGCACTTTTTGATCCACTGCAAAGGAAACCGTCGTTCCGTTTGTGGCATTGACGCCAAACAGAGGTGAGGCCCACATGACTTCGCCTGCATCGCTGATGTATTCCAGACTGGCGTTGGTCGTTGATGCCATGCCGTGATTGAGGACTTCCGTCGTCAACATGTCATCGGCGATTTGAATCGATTGTACGTCAAGACGAGCACGCCAGTACCAGACGTTGTTGATGAGGTACCTCATCACGTCCATTTCCTCTTCAAGACGGTCATGCAAGGATTCGAATGTCCCCGGCACAAATTGCTCGTCATCTGTTTCGAATGTGAAGGTCGGGAATCCCATCTTTCCGTAACCGTAATCTCTGCTGGTGCCGCAGTTTGGGTACAGCCCTTGGTTTGCGTTCTGAATTGGGATCTCAGAAATATTGGATTGAACCTCGTCGCGGATGCCATGAAACAGTTCCCAGTCAGGGGGCTGCTCAGACCACTTACCCCAAGGATAGAGCATGATCCACACACCTGTGTGCATGGTCACATAGAGATCTGCGTCGGGTACAACCGTGTTCATGTAGACTGAATTTGCCGCCGTTTCTGCTTCGCTGAATGCAGCGCTTCCAGGCTGCGTTGTTGGACAGGTGTTCCAGTAATGGTCGTAATTCCGATTCAAGTCGACTTGGTTGATGTTCCAACGAGTGTCAATGTCGTTTCCGTCAGGATTGAGCATGATCAACACGTGGACCTCTGAATTTTGCAGGACATTGATGGCTTCTTCATCACCGTTAGCCCATCCGTTGATGTACCATTTTGCCGATAACCACGCCAAAGCCGTTCCGAGGTATTCGTTGCCGTGATGCCCGCCATCGATGTAGATGATTTCCTTGGCAGTCCCGTCTTCTTTTGTTTCCATGGACCAGTCCGAAAGCCTGACGACCCATAGGGTCTTACCCAACTCGGATTCACCGGTGCTGGTGAGGTCGACAATGTCGGGATGGTCATCGGCCCATTCGTTCACTTCCATGGTCAATGTAGCCCATGTCAAGTGAATGTGGTTGTCAATGGGCTCTCCTGGCCACATCGGTTCTTCAGCCGCAGTTGATTGTGCATACGACGCTGGAACCGATGCGAGAAGCATCGAAAGAACAAGACCGATGGCTACTCGCATGGTGCTTCCTCACAACGGAGAATGAAAAACGCTTTGATTCGATTACCAATCAGAAGTGAAGGCATTTGGATTGACAACCTTCTCAGATTCTCGGGTCCAGATTGTGCCAACTGGGCTGAGTGCATTGCTGCCACCATAGATGTCAGCGTATGGATCGATGTCTTCTGGTTCAAGATTGCGTTGCATGTAGGCTTCGACTCGCTCGCGCAGGTCTGGCTTAAACTTCCAATAGTGGATGCGCCACTCTCGACCGTCCCACAGGGTTGTCTCTTCTGACTCAGTGGTCAGCAAATCGTAGTCTTGGAACATGTAAAACAAGTTTCGATCCGTAGGTTCGAGGGCGTTGTCGATGATTCTGTTGTAGAAGCCAAAGAAGCCCAGCGCGTGTTCTGCCATGCCCTGTGCGACTTCTGCATCCATCTCTAAATCGATGTGTTGTTGAATTGCCTTTGTTAGTTCTGCAAGTGTCATTGTCATGTCATCACCCCGTCGAGGGAGTCGGTGCGGCGGCGCGCACATTCTCCCGTAGACACTCTATTGTATTGTCATCCGACCCATATAGACCCATCGGCCAAAAACGATGAAAACCCGACTGAGCGGGTTATTTTCTTCGCTTATGTGGGTGATTTCCAATTCAATCGTGTGCTCAAAAATGGGGATAAATCCCCCCTCAACAGGTGCTACACAGGGCGAGTTGGTATAAACGAGCCTCAACAACAGCCTCAAGAAGACAGCGCGTGACCCCATGGTGTGAGCGAAACCTACGTCGAAGGGAATTTTCTCGGCTTGCCGGAATCTGCTGGCCCTGTTGACCTCGTAGTGCTGCCACTCCCTTACGAATTGACGACCTCATACGGTCAAGGAACTGCAGATGGCCCCGCTGCATGCATTGCTGCAAGTGCGCAGGTCGAAGTGTTCGACGCAGCTCTCAACGAGGATTTGCCAGCAAGCCATTCGATTCACACTGCCCCTGCCTGGGAAGGAAACGGCCCGACGCTTGCCTCGCAACTCGACGAACTTGGAAGTTACCTCTCTCCATGGTGCACAGGGAATGTCTTTCCCCTCGCCCTCGGCGGCGAACACGGTATTCTGCCCCCGTTCATGTGGGCCATGCGCCACCACCCTGCTCTCGACGGCGATCTCGGCAACCTGACCATTGTCCAAATCGATGCGCATGCTGACCTTCGTGCTGAATTGGATGGTGAGGCATTTTCACATGCCTGCGCTGCTGCTCGGTCGCTGGATATGGGCGTAGGACGGTTGCTCCAAGTGGGTGTTCGGGCGTACGCCAAGGAAGAAGCTGAGTGGATTCGAACTGACGAACGCATCACGACATTTTTCGCAAAAGACACACAACATCCGACCACAGGGGGTGCGACTTGGGAGCAGTGGATTGACCTGCTTTCAGGCTTAAGCGGGCCGATCCATTTGACCATTGACATCGATGGCTTAGATGCGAGCCTAGTCCCTGCTACTGGTACGCCGGTACCGGGGGGATTGTCATTCTGGCAAGCCATCCAAACGATCGAAGCAGTGTTTGACGCGCCAGAAGCGGTCGTCATCAGTGCAGATGTCAACGAAATAGCAACCAACAATCATTCTCCACTCACAGAATTCACAGCGGCCATGTTGGCGACAAAAACTGTAGCAAGCCATCTCAAAGCCCGTAAAGAAGGACGCTGGAAAGCCATGACAGACGCCCAAGGACCTGTGCGCAGTGGAGCACAATGCACATATTTCTCCACGATGATGAACAAAACCGAACAATAAATTGAACACTTAACGACGGTGCCATCACAAATGAAGGAGGGATTCAATGGCAGAGAGTCAAGCACACGGCAAGCATGTCTTCCTCGATTTCGTGGGCTATGAACCACAGTCTGAAGCAGACGGCGCATGGATGCTTGATTTGCTGGAACGAGCGGTCGAACGAAGCGAGGCTCGAAACGTTCACGCCCATGTCGCACAGTTCGATGGTTCAGTCTCCCCAATCGGTTTTGCCGCCGTCGTGTTGTTGGACGAAAGCCACGTCACTGCCCATTGCTATTCGGAAAAAGGCTGGCTGGCGATTGATTGCTTTACTTGCGGGGAAAGCGACCCAAGCGTGATTGCAGATTTTATTCAAACAGAACTTGAACAATCCATGCCTCACCTCAACCTCAAGCAACGCAGAGTCCAAGATCGCTTCTTGCACGGAGAGGTCTAAATGTCCATCAGAGCCTTTGTGGACGAGCATTATCGCCACTTCAATGCAGGAGCGTTGGCCTCCACAGCGCGTTCATTGACAGCTTTCCTCCAACAGGGCGGTCGAGTCTTCATCACGCTTGCAGGAGCGATGAGCACAGCAGAATTGGGTCGCAGTTTAGCCCCAATGATTCGAGCTGGTCACGTGGCAGGTATTTCTTGCACCGGCGCCAACCTTGAGGAAGATGTGTTCAATCTTGTCGCTCACGACTCGTATGAGCGAATCGAGGATTGGCGAAGCCTATCCGCTGCGGATGATGCAGCATTGCTGGAACGTGGCTTGAACAGGGTCACCGACACATGCATTCCCGAGGAGCAAGCGTTTCGTCGAATTGAAGGCCACCTGCTCAAGGCTTGGCAAACAGCGTCTGAAGCGGGAGAATCTCATGCCCCGCATCAGTACTTCTACAGCATGCTTCGATCAGGAGCACTGGAATCTGAATTCGAGGCAGACCCCGAAGCATCTTGGCTCCTAGAGGCTGCTAAAACTGAACTCCCTCTTTTTGTCCCTGGATGGGAAGACTCGACGATGGGGAACATCTTCGCAGCACGTTGCCTTGAGGGTGCGATCAAACAAGAATGCCTCAAGGGCGGCATCGATTACATGGTTGAACTGGCCAAGTGGTACGAAGCATCAACCACCCAACTGGCTTTCCTCCAAATTGGCGGTGGTATTGCCGGTGATTTCCCAATTTGTGTCGTTCCTATGCTGAATCAGGACCTCGAACGCAATGCACCACTCTGGTCGTGGTTTTGTCAAATCAGTGAGTCGTCTCCCT
>TARA_B110000008_G_scaffold67562_1_pt1 | contig 16762 bp, 16 predicted proteins | sample TARA_B110000008 | Tara Oceans TARA_B110000008 (sample SAMEA4396496) | marine metagenome | biome: Westerlies Biome; feature: [DCM] deep chlorophyll maximum layer (ENVO:01000326); material: water (ENVO:00002006), including particulate matter (ENVO:01000060) such as... | depth 40 m
AAAACAAGAAAAATTTTGTTAGATGCACCGAATCCCTTGACGTTTGTCCGGGACCAGCCTAAACACCGGCTCTGATATACATATGTTTTCTAGAAGTAATACTAGTTAGCCCAAATCAAAGGAATAAAACATGTCACGACGCTGTGAACTTACTGGTAAAGGCCCTATGACTGGCAACAACGTTAGCCATGCTAAAAATAGAACTCGCCGCCGGTTCTTGCCGAACTTAAATGACGTAACTCTAGCAAGTGATGTTTTAGGCCAAGCATTTAAATTTAAAATATCTGCGGCTGCTCTTAGAACAGTTGACCACCGTGGTGGACTAGACGCATTCATGGCAAAAGCAAAAGATGCTGAGTTGTCTGAAAAAGCATTAAAAGTTAAAAGGGACATAGCAAAAGCTACTGCCCCAGCTGCTTAAATATTAATTTTTTGAAATGAATGGCCTCACTTTTGTGGGGCTTTTTTTTTAAAAAACTTTTTAACTTACAGAAAAATATAAATGAAAAATTCATTAATAATTATTTTAGCATTTCTTGTTGGTATAAGTGTCTTCTTTTTGGGAAAGCAAAAACAATACCATAAGATGCATTTTCATGGTCAACAGATTGGGCATGAGAATTTGAAAGTTGTACAACCTTATGCACGTGTTTCAAGTGCTTCTGCCAAATCAGGTGCAATATTTTTCATTATTGAAAATGGTACAAATCTTGAGCATAAATTAATTGGCGCTACTACCGATGTTGCAAAAAAAGCTGAATTGCACACCCATTCAGTCGATGGAGATGGAGTGATGTCCATGTCAAAGATTAATGATGGTATAAACATAGAACCCAAAAGTCGATCAATATTCAAGCGTGCTGGAAACCATGTTATGATTATGGGACTAAATAGAAGCCTTATGAATGGTGATAAGATTCATCTTGAGCTGATGTTTGAAAACAAAGTTTTGAAACTAGAAGTATTAGTAGATAATAAAAGATCTGAAAAAAAACATGACCATAAAATGACCCATTAATATGTTCTATTACAATTGCTTGATTAGGCGAGCTGCTTCTTCGCTAGGATGAAATAATGCTGAGCGGTCTTCACCAGGAAAAAAACGAGCCCTACAAGCTGTCGGCATTGGGTTTGGAGAAAAAACTAGAATATTCGGCCCTGTTTTAACTGTTTCGCTTGCCCAACTTTCAAAAAGTGCGCGTTGTGCAGCTTTACTTGACCCATAATTGCCAAAAAATTTGTGACCTGAAACCTTGTCGTCAATATGTATAGCTGTGCCAGAATTGGCTAAAAGCAAACTCTCTATATTTGTAATAAGTCTGCCAGTTGCAGTTATATTTATGGCAATTGTTTTTTCCCAATCTTTTTCTGAAATATGGCTAACTGGTGATAATGGTGAAGCATGAATTGCACAATGAACCCATAAATCTAAACCACCCCAACGTTCATGAATTAAAATACACATACGTTTTACAGCTTCTTCATCAGTAATATCTAATGGAACTAAGGTAGCAGATCCGCCTTTTGACTGTATACGATCATCTAATTCTTCTAATGCTCCAGTAGTTCGAGCAATAGCAATTACATGATAGTTATTTTCAGCTAAAGCTTCAGATACAGCAGCTCCAAGACCTCTTGAGGCACCAGTTACCAAAACAATTTTTTTGTTTTTAACTTCCATGATCACTCGGCAGCCATTTTAAAGCCTTTTGCCAATTGATCTGACGGAGCTACTGGGTATTCTCCGGAAAAACAGGCGTCACAATATGCAGGGTTTGAGTTGTCTCTACCGGATTCTATACCACAAGCTCTATATAAGCCGTCCATGGAAATAAACTTTAAACTTGCTACATTTAAGTGTTGACGCATTTCTTCGGCACTCATGGTTGCAGCTAATAATTTTTCACGTTGTGGCGTGTCTACTCCATAGAAGCATGGCCACGCAGTTGGTGGTGAAGCTATACGAAAATGCACTTCTGCTGCACCAGCATCTAATATCATTTCTTTGATTTTACGACTTGTGGTACCTCTTACGACACTATCATCAACCAGAATAACGCGTTTCCCTTCAATTAATGCACGATTTACATTTAATTTTAACCGAACACCCATATTACGTATCTGTTCAGTTGGTTCAATAAATGTACGCCCCATATATGAATTTCTTATAATCCCCATCCCATATGGAATTCCACTTTCATGACTAAATCCTATTGCTGCGGGGGTCCCACTATCAGGGACTGGGCAAACTAAATCTGCATCAACAGGGCTTTCTTTAGCTAATTCAATACCGATTTGCCGTCTAGTTTCGTAAATTGATTGTCCACCTAAAATACTATCTGGTCTTGAAAAATATACTTTTTCAAAAATGCATGGCCGTGGTGCAGTTCTTTCAAATGGGAAAGTGCTTTTCAAACCTTCTGGGCTAATTACAATCATTTCACCTGGTTCAATTTCTCTAACATGTTCAGCCCCAACAATATCTAAGGCACAGGTTTCAGATGATAATACCCAGCCTTCGCCTAACTTTCCTAATACTAATGGCCTAACACCCCTTGGGTCCCTAATTCCAATTAGTTTTGTACGTGTCATAGCAACAACGGAAAACGCCCCTTCAACGCGTGATAATGCGTCTTTAAGGCGATTTATATGATCTTTATGAATAGATCGAGCCATTAAGTGAATGATACATTCACTATCTGAAGAACTCTGAAAAATTGAGCCTCTTTCGATTAGTTCTTTTCTTAAACTTTCTGCGTTTGTTAAATTTCCATTGTGAGCAATTGCGCATCCACCCATTGCAAATTCACCAAAAAATGGCTGAACATCGCGAATAGCTGTATGGCCTTTATTTCCAGCTGTTGAATATCTTACGTGACCTATAGCATTATGCCCAGGAAGCGTACTCATCAAACTTTCTTTAGTGAAATTATCACGTACATAGCCAAAACGGCGCGCAGAATTAAAACCATGATTTTCTTCGAAAGCAACTATACCGCCAGCTTCTTGACCCCGATGTTGGAGCGCATGTAAGCCTAAAGCAACAAAATTAGCTGCATCTGATACACCATTTACTCCAAAAATTCCGCATTCTTCTTTTAATTTATTATGGTCAAATGGGTGAGCTAAAAATGGCTTTGTATCAGACAGACGCATGGGTTGATTCCGTGATTTTGTGCAGCTGTATATCATATAACCTAGCTCATGCTATCTGTCACGCTATCGTAGCTGAAAAGTGAATAATAATTTAGAATTCTAAAGTATATTTATTAATTAACCTTTAAACTAAAATTTAATTACAAGTTGTTGTTAATTCTTCGTATCTATTTTGCATCCAAGAAGTTAAACTTGCTTGCCCTGCATCACCATCTTGCTCAATTATAGTTTGTATGTAAATTTCTGATCCTGCCAAAATTGTTTTGGTTTTTGAGTTTTCTATCATACTCAAATCTGCACCAATGAAGTTATATACAACAAGTGCTACTAATATTAAAATCAATCCTCTCATTGCTCCGAATAAGAACCCTAGACTTTGATCGAAAGAACTTAAAACAGATCTTTGTATTATACCTGAAAATAACGGTGTAAAAATTGCTACAATAGCTAATGTTAATGCAAACACTGCTGCAAATGCTGCGATAATTGATAATTCGCACCGCGTCCCGACAATATCGCTTATAATAGGAATTTCTCTAACAAGAGGTTCAACACTAGGAGCAAAAATAAATGCTGAAACTGCAGCAGCAACCCAGCCAGCAATTGATAAAACCTCTCTCACTAAACCACGTGAATAAGCAAGAATGGCTGAGATCAATAGAATTGCTGCAGATCCACCATCTACTAATGTAAAGCTATCCAATTTATCGCCCCTTTATTCTTCATCAATACTACCAAAATGGTCTTCGACAAATACATCGATTGTATCATACTTTACAACATTCATTCTTGATTCTGAAGATAACTTCATCCTTGATGGTGCAAAAGCAGCTAAAAACCCAAGTTTTTTTGCTTCTTTCATTCTATTTTCGGCCTGAGAGATTGGTCGTAATGCGCCTGATAAACTTATTTCCCCGAAAATTACTGTATCAGATGCAATAGGTATATCTTGTCTTGCAGATATTAATGCTGCTGCAACAGCTAAATCGGCTGCAGGTTCTGATATTCTAAGGCCACCAGCTATATTCAAATATACATCTTTTCCAGCAAAGCTAATTCCACACCTTGCTTCTAAAACGGCTAATACCATCGATAATCTAGAGCTATCCCATCCAACGACCGTACGTCTAGGAGTTGCCAGAGGTGAAGGAGCAACTAAAGCTTGTATCTCAACTAGAAGAGGGCGAGTTCCTTCAATGCCAGCAAAAACTACAGAACCTGTTGTTCTGGCATCGCGTTCTGATAAAAATAACTCAGATGGATTACTAACTTGTTCTAGGCCTCGACCTGTCATTTCAAATACACCGATTTCATCTGAAGGTCCAAATCGATTTTTCACTGCCCTAAGTATTCTAAACTGATGACCTCTTTCACCTTCAAAGTGCAATACAGTATCAACCATATGTTCAACTACTCGTGGTCCTGCTATCTGACCTTCTTTGGTAACATGGCCCACTAACATTATTGCAACGCCTTTGCGTTTTGCAAAAGTTGTTAACTCATGAGCTGTTGCGCGTACTTGGCTTACTGAACCAGGAGAACTATCTACATGATCTGCCCACATTGTTTGTATTGAGTCAATAATTGCAAGGTCGGGTTTTTCTTCTTCAAGTGTCGTTAGAATATCACGCAAATTTGTTTCTGAAGCCAATTTTACTGATGCGTCTGTTAAATTTAAACGTTGGGCTCTCATTCGAATTTGGCTACTGGCTTCTTCACCTGATATGTAGATAACTTTTTTGCCAGTTCGAGCAAAATCAGCTGCGGCTTGAAGTAACAAAGTAGATTTTCCAATACCTGGATCTCCAGACACTAATATTGCACTTGCGGGAACTAAACCACCGCCTAGTACTCTATCAAATTCATTTATCCCCAAAGTACTTCTTTTTAATGGGGCATCTACAGTCGTTAAATCCCCTAAAATTATTTTGCGACCTTTATTTGCACCAAGAGTTTTTCCCTTTGGTCCTGATGCTAGTGGAGCTTCTTCCTTTATAGAATTCCATTCTCCACATGACTCACATCTTCCTGCCCATTTTTTATGAGTAGTATGGCAATTTGTGCATGTATAATTTAATGTTGATTTAACCATATAACTTTGTGCCTTAAGCATATTTTAAAAGCAAGTTTTGCTTACTTTATTTTGTGAGATAATCCTTATTTCATCTAACAGCTTCAATTGGACCTTCTGCGTTGCCTTTCAAGAATTGATTTAAATAAGGGTTTTGAGATTTTTCCAATTCTTTTATGTCACCAGACCATTGCACTCGACCATTGTGCAACATTATTACTTTATCAGCTATTGCCCTTACTGAACTCATATCATGAGTTATCGTCATCGCAGTTGCCCCCATCTCTACGACGATTTCGCGGATTAATTCATTGATTACTCCTGACATTATTGGATCAAGGCCTGTTGTGGGTTCATCAAAAAAAATAATTTCTGGATTGGCTGCAATTGCTCTGGCTAATCCTACTCGTTTTTGCATGCCTCCCGATAATTCTGCTGGGAATTTATCACCTACATCAGGAGTTAGACCAACTCTCCGTAATTTTTCAATTGCTATATCTTTTGCTTGTTTTTCTGGAATTTTATTAGGCCCTTGTGTTAATCTGAATGCAACATTCTTCCAAACGCTGAGGCTGTCAAATAATGCGGCATTTTGAAACAACATTCCAAAATTTGATAAAAATTTATTTTTGTCGAGTTTACTAGACTCTTCTCCATTAATAAATATTTTGCCACTATCATGTGTTTCTAGTCCTAGAATACATTTTAGTAATACTGATTTTCCTGTACCTGAACCACCAATTATAGCCATGCTTTGGCCTTTTTCTATTTGCACATCAACACCATTCAGTACTGTATTTGCAGCAAATTTTTTATGTAAATTCTGTACTGTAATCATTAGAAAAAAGCCTCTGTTAAGACATAGTTAGCAGCCAAAATCATAACACTTGCTGATACTACTGCATTTATTGTCGCTTTGCCTACGCCTTGTGCTCCTCGTCCAGAATTATATCCATGGTAACAACCCATTAATGCAATAATAAAACCAAATACAGCAGCCTTTGCCAGTCCGCTGGTGATGTCTTCAAGCTCCATAAAATCGACCGTATTCTGAAGATAATTATTTGAATTGAAACCCAACCTACCGGTTCCGACTAGATAACCCCCCAAAATTCCAATAGTATCTCCAACTGCAACCAATATTGGCATTGCGATAGTTGCTGCTAACACTCGAGGAGCAACAAGATACTTCATAGGGTTAGTCGATAGTGTCACCAATGCATCTAACTGTTCCGTAACTCGCATTGTACCTAGTTCAGCTGCGATTGATGATGAAACTCTTCCTGCAACCATTAACCCACCTAAAACAGGCCCTAATTCTCTCACCATTCCTATGGCAACTATAGAAGGAACAACACTTTCTGCGCTAAACCGCACTCCTCCTGAATAAATCTGTAATGCCAAAGCGGCACCTGTAAATAGTGCGGTTAATCCTACAACAGGCAAACTATAAAAGCCAATTTGCATGAGTTGTGATAAAACTTCTCTTCCATAAAAGGGGGGCCTAACTAGATGTAATATTGCATTTAAAGCAAAAATAACAATTCTTCCGATTGATGAGCAAAAAGCTAAAACAGAAGACCCAATTGATCTTAATAGTTTATTAAATACCTTCATTTTACCCTTTTATATATTCTCGCGCATATCGAGCACCCAAACTTGTTAAAATTTCATATCCAATAGTATTTGCTGCATTAGCTATTATATCAACTGTTTGCATTTTGTTAATTAAATCAAGCGATCTTGGAGTATCATCCAGTTGAGTTATGTCGACTGTAATCAAATCCATTGAAACTCTTCCTATCAAAGGACATCCAACATCACCATGGTAGAGTAAAAGTTGTCCATTACCTATTGCTCGAATTAAACCGTCTGCATATCCCGCAGAAATTGTAGCGACTCGAGTGTCAGTTTTTGCACGCCATTGACCACCATAGCCAACTGTTTCGCCGGCAAATACCGTGCGTGATTGAATGACTGGTATGGATAATTTTATTACAGGGAGGGCAGTATCATAAGGAAATCCACCATAAAGTCCTATTCCAGGGCGGCATAAATCAAAATGATATTCTGGTCCTAATAAAATACCACCAGTTGCTGATAATGATTTACGTATCTTTAAATCATCAGTGAGATGATGGAATGTTCTTAATTGTTTCAGGTTTTGAGAGTGTTTTGGTTCATCAGCACATGCTAAATGACTCATTATAAGACAAGCATTTGAGATATTTTTATCTAATGATGAAAATTCAATTCCTTCCATGCCTAGCCTATTCATCCCAGTGTCTAATTGAATGCCAAATTTTTGATTTGGTGAATTTATTTGAAATTGATGATATTGGTCTGCGGAATTTAGCAATGGTATGAGATTATATTCTTTTATTATTGCAGCATCATTTTCCATTTGTCCTGAGAATACAAAAATGTCTGCATCATTTCCTACAGCTTTGCGAGCCTCGATTCCTTCTTCAGCGATTGCGACAAAAAAAGTTTTCACATTTTTAAAAGCTAAATATGAAGCAATATTTTTTGTTGATAATCCATATGAATCAGCTTTTATAACTGCAGCAGTTTCAACATTTTTGGCTGATTTTTTATCTAAACTCTGCCAATTATTGTATATTGCATTTGTATCTATTTTAAGAATTGACTGGCTCATGCCTCTTTTGGCCATAGCAAAGCCATATCGTCAATAGCACAGTGATTATTTATGAAAATTTAATATCGTTAAATGTAGAAAAAATCTTTAAATTATAATGGCTGTCATTGGCTAAATTTGTATATCTCATCAAAATAAAGAATTTGTTAGTTTTGGTAGTCATTGATAATAGCAAATCCCTTGACCGCAAGTTCAATCCGTATCATATCCTCCATTATGACAGACATTAACAAAATTCGTAATTTTTCAATCGTGGCACATATTGATCATGGTAAGTCAACGCTTGCTGATCGGTTGATACAATCTACCGGTACAGTAGCAGACCGTGACATGGCGGCTCAATTGCTTGATACAATGGATATTGAACGTGAACGTGGCATTACTATTAAAGCCAATTCTGTTCGAATTGAATATAAAGCAAATGATGGTGAAGTATATATCCTGAATCTTATTGATACGCCTGGCCATGTGGATTTTGCCTATGAAGTTTCTCGCTCGATGCGGGCGGTTGAAGGTTCTCTATTGGTTGTTGATGCATCTCAAGGCGTCGAAGCTCAAACTTTAGCAAATGTTTATCATGCTCTTGAAGCTGATCATGAAATTGTTCCAGTGCTAAATAAAGTTGATTTGCCGGCTGCAGATCCTGACAGAGTATCAGAGCAAATTGAAGATGTGATTGGAATTGATGCCACTGATGCAATACACATATCTGCAAAAACTGGTGTTGGTATTCCAGACGTACTTGAGGCAATTGTTACAAGATTGCCTGCACCTGAAACTACCGCAGATGCCCCACTTAAAGCCATGTTGGTTGATAGCTGGTATGATGCATATCTTGGTGTTGTTGTATTAGTTAGAATTATTGATGGGCAGCTGAAAAAGGGTGATAAAATTCGTATGATGAATACTAATGCAACATACCCTGTTGATAGAATTGGAGTATTCACACCAAAAATGACACCCATAGATGTTTTGTCCGCAGGTGAAATGGGTTTTTTAACTGCATCAATTAAGCAGGTTTCGGATACAAGAGTAGGTGATACGATTACTCATGAGAAAAAAGGTTGTGAGAAGGCACTGCCAGGTTTTGCACCAGCTCAACCTGTGGTTTTTTGTGGTTTGTTCCCTGTTGATAATGCACAATTCGAAGATTTGCGTGAGGCTATATCAAAATTATCATTAAATGATGCTTCATTTAGTACTGAGATGGAAACGTCTGCAGCTCTAGGTTTTGGCTTTAGATGTGGGTTTTTAGGTTTGTTACATCTTGAAGTCATTCGTGACAGACTGGAACGTGAATATGATATTAATTTAATAACTACTGCACCATCCGTTATTTATCATATCCATATGCGAGATGGTTCAATGATAGAACTGCATAACCCTGCAGATATGCCTGACCTTACTCATGTGGAACATATTGAAGAGCCACGTATAAAAGCTACAATTCTTGTTCCTGATGAGTATTTGGGTGATGTGCTAAAATTGTGCCAAGACAGAAGGGGTATACAAATTGATCTTACTTATGCTGGTACGCGAGCAATGGTTGTATATGACTTGCCACTTAACGAAGTTGTTTTTGATTTTTATGATAGATTGAAATCAGTAACCAAAGGGTACGCATCATTTGATTACTCGATGGAAGGATATCGTGAAGATAGACTCCAAAAGATGCAAATTCTAGTAAATGAAGAGCCTGTAGATGCACTATCAACAATGGTTCATACCGATCGTGCTGATACACGAGGCAGAGCAATGGTGGAAAAATTGAAAGAATTAATACCACAGCATCAATTTAAAATACCTATCCAAGCAGCCATTGGTGGAAGAATTATTGCTCGTGAAACTTTGTCAGCATTGCGAAAAGATGTGACAGCAAAATGTTATGGTGGGGATGTTTCACGTAAGCGTAAACTATTGGACAAACAAAAGGCTGGTAAAAAGAGAATGCGCCAATTTGGTAGCGTAGATATCCCACAAGAAGCTTTTATATCTGCATTGAAAATGGATAGTTAATTTTATTAATGTGCTGGTTTAATAAAGGTTCCATTTTTCAATTCATCAAAGGCCTGAATTAATTCTTCCCGAGTATTCATTACAACCGGGCCATGCCAAGCAACTGGTTCTTGAATTGGTTTGCCTGATATTAACAAAAAACGAATACCTTCTTCACCAGCCTGGACAGTAACAAAATCACCAGTATCAAAACTTACTAAAGTTCTATTTCCCGACATATCGCGAATGTTGAGCTCTTCACCTCTAACTTCTTTTTCTAATAATATTCCTTTTGGCATTGACGCAGAATCAAATGCTCCAGATCCATCAAAAATGTACGCAAATGTTTTTCGGTAAGTATCGACTGGAAAAGTTTTTTTAACTCCAGGTGGAACATAGATATCTAAATATTGGGGGTCTGCTGCTATACCATCGACAGGCCCAGTCTTTCCCCAAAAAGAACCAACAATTACTTTAACTATAGTACCATCGTCTTCAAGTATATTTGGAATTTCAGTACCGCTAACATCTTGATAACGTGGACCAGTCATTTTTAACTCACTGGGTAAATTAGCCCATAATTGGAAGCCGTGCATTTGACCTTTTGAATTCCCTTTTGGCATCTCTTGATGAAGAATACCTGAACCAGATGTCATCCATTGAATGTCTCCTGCTCCCAGTGAGCCAGAATTGCCCAAAGAGTCTGCATGATCTACATTGCCTTCGAGAACATATGTAATAGTTTCTATGCCTCTGTGTGGGTGCCAAGGAAAACCTTTTTCGAAAGACTTTGGATTATCATTGCGAAAATCATCAAATAGTAAAAAAGGATCTAGCTCTGATGGATCTGTAAATCCAAAAGCTCGATACAACTCCACACCAGCGCCTTCCATGGTTTGAACTGCTTCTCTTATTGATTTTACAGCGCGAATTGACATGATTGAACTCCGTTTTTTCTGACATTAAATTATTTTACTATTTATCCAATATGATTATCAGAAATTTATTGTTTCCACCTTAGAATATGGAATAAATTTATTATGATAATTTGATGAATATTATTTTTAAAATAAAAATTTCGGATGTGAAAAATGTAAATTGATGTTACAAACAGTTAAATTAATATAATATTAAGGAATTATTATGAAATTTTTACATACAATGGTCCGAGTAAGTAATATTGAAGAAAGCTTAGATTTTTGGTGCAATAAACTGGGTCTCATAGAGACAAGACGAAAAGATTTTGAAAAGGGTAGGTTCACGCTAATATTTTTGGTAGCTTCAGATGATCAAGAGAGTTCAAGCGAAACAAAGTCTCCTGAATTAGAATTAACTTATAATTGGGATGATGATGAAATTTTGGAAACTGGACGTAGTTGGGGACATTTGGCCTATAAAGTAGATAATATTTACGAAACTTGCCAAAATTTGATGGATAAAGGTGTTATTATTAACCGTCCCCCTCATGATGGGCACATGGCATTTATTAAATCACCTGACAATATTTCTATTGAACTAATTCAAAAAAATGGATCTTTAACACCTCAGGAGCCATGGGTGAGTATGCAAAATACTGGCAGTTGGTAAGTTTCAAAGAGCCATTCGTATGAAAAAATCTGTTAGATATATCCTAAATGGACTCACTTTACCTGTGTTTGTCGTTGACCCTAATCGTAAAATTAGTTTCATAAATAAATCTGCAAAAATGAGATACAGTGAAGCATATAGTGGTCAATTATTTAGTGAATTGATATCCTCAAAAAAATGCATTGATGCATTAGAAGCAGTCTTGAATGGTGAACCAAATGCTACTGCAAATGTCATTTTGCAGGAGGTGGTTCCTACATCATTTAGAGTATCTTTATCTCGATTGGATGCAGATAGTGAGCCCTTGCCAAGTTGTGTGCTAAGTTTTGAAGATGTTTCACATATTCAAGAGGCTGAGCAAATGCGCCATGATTTTGTTGCGAACGTAAGCCATGAATTACGTTCTCCTCTGACTGCATTGTCTGGCTTTGTTGAAACGCTTCAAGGTAATGCTGCAAACGATAAAGAAGCAAGAGAACGTTTTTTGGAAATGATGTCAAATGAAGCTGATCGTATGGCCCGGTTAATTGGTGATTTATTATCATTATCCAAACTACAAGCAAGCGAACGAGTTGCGCCTACAGAGCAAGTAGATTTGTTTAAAATACTATCAAGTGTATCATCATCATTAAGCGGATTAGCTGAGCGAAATTCGATAAAATTAAAATTAAATTTTTCAAATTTTATGCCATTAGTTACAGGTGATGCTGATGAACTAACACAAGTTTTTCAAAATTTGATAGAAAATGCAATTAAATATAGTGGCAAAGGTTCTGTTGTTTCAGTTTCTTTCAAACCACCAAAAGAAGGGAAAAGCCATCTTTGTATTTTTATTGAAGATACAGGTGAAGGCATAGACCCAGCTCAAATTCCAAGACTTACTGAAAGATTTTATAGGGTAGATAAAGGTAGGTCTCGGGCACAAGGTGGAACTGGATTAGGACTTGCTATTGTAAAGCATATTTTAATCAGACATCGAGGATGGCTAAAAATCTCTTCTCAGTTAGGAAAGGGCAGTGTATTTGCAGTTTATTTGCCTGTATTTGCAGAAAAAAAACTGTCTCAAGCAACACCTGCTTGAATTAGCATTAGCATGCTTATCAAGCCAAGTGGTTTTCCATTTTTTAATACAAATGCTGAAGAAATATTTTTCTGCTCTAAAACACTCAAAATTTTTGCACATGATTGATTTTCTTCAAATGAAACAAAACTTTTAGTCATTATTTCTTTTCCAGAGGTTCCAAACATTACTTCTTTCATGGAGCCATCAGTATTTTTGGTAATATATCTACGAACATCTCCATCAGTAATTACACCAGACATTTCACCTAGGTTATTCTTGAGGCCCACAATGCCATAACCTTTTGAACTTATTATATTCAAAATATCTGAAAAAGGTGCATCCTGAGATATGAGTGGTAACTTATCATCAGTATGCATTAGATCTTTAATAGGCATCAGTGCAGCGCCTAATTTACCCCCTGGGTGAAAATTGAAAAAATCCTCCTCTGAAAATCCTTTTTCTTTCAGCAAAGTTATTGCCAAAGCATCTCCAAGTGCCAATTGTATAAGTGTTGATGATGTAGGGGCTAAATTATGTGGACAGCTTTCTTTTACTTTTGGCAGTTGTAATAAAATATCAGCAGCTTTTCCTAGAGTACTATTAGCATTTGCAGTGAATGCAATAATTGGAACATCAAATCTCTTACTATACCTTATTATGTCAATTAATTCGCGACTTTCTCCTGAAAATGACATAAGTAATAACACGTCATCTTTGCATAACATACCTAAATCTCCATGGCTTGCTTCAGCAGGATGAAGAAAAAGGGATGGTGTGCCAGTAGATGCAAATGTAGCAACTAATTTCTTACCTATGATCCCGCTCTTTCCCATTCCGGAAATAACTAATCTGCCACTTGTCTTGCATATTACATTTACTGCAGCCTCAACCTGCTTAACAAATTTTTCATCTTTTAAGCTATCAGTTAACGTAACCATTGCATTCGTGCCTGTTAACAAACAATCTTTAAATGTTGATTTTATGCTCATAGAATTGTTCCGTTAGTCGTTTATTTTTAACTAACATAATTAAAATTGATTTAAAATCGATGAATTGTACACGCTACTAGAATTGATGAAGTTTAGGTTTAATTTATTTTTTCAGTATATTGATTATAAAGATAAGCTAGCTTAATTATTAACACAAATAATAACGATTGGGTTTAATAATGCAAAAAAAAGAAATTTATGATCCAACCCATCCTGATGGCCAAAATAATACTATTAAAGAACCAATATCGTATGATGGTATAGGAAAAATTGGGAATCGTTATTTAATTCCAGCAAGACAAGGGCGGGCAGTACGCCTTAAGAAGGGCCAAAGTATTCTGATATATAACCCAGAGGGCAATCAAGTATGTGATTTTTTTGCAATTATAGATGGGGCAGAGTCAGAGTTTCTCTCAATGGAACATACTCGAACTGCTTTGGGCCGTATCTATGTTGAAATAGGAGATATACTCGTAACCAATCGCCGCCGACCACTTATCGAAATAGTAGAAGATACGTCCCCAGGGGTACATGATATTTTAATAGCCTGCTGTGACCATGCACGTTACCAGCAACTTGGCGCATCTAGCTATCATGATAATTGTGCTGATAATTTCCGGATGAGCTTATTAGCAATAAATGTATCAATAAAACACGTACCAAGCCCGTTCAATATTTGGATGAATATTCCTGTTTCGGCTAATAATGGTCAATATACTTGGGAAGCGCCAGTTTCAAATGCAGGGGATTTTATAAAGCTCACCACTCATGAAGATTGTATTGTAGTTATGTCAGCCTGTCCTCAGGATATGACGCCTGTTAATGGGGTAGGTGTTTTACCTTCTAAATTGGAGTTTGAATTGGAATGCTAATAGACTTATTCCAATAATAAGCATTGACACTTTTGGAGTCTAAATACATGAAAATAAATACTAATTTTCTAAAATATCAAGATAATTTTATTTAAGTTTTGATTTGTTAAAGTTCCATTTTAAAATTGAAAAAATAGCGAAATTTATTTCGCGAAGAATCCTTTTTTGTTTAATTATGAAATAAAATAAATGTCGGTTTTCTTTAGACCTTCCTAAAGTATTACTTTGAAGGTTTATATCACTTTCCCCTTCAGCTGCGATTACCAAAGGTGGCTTAGCGCTTAGCCCGATACGCCCTCTTGTTAGTAGTATTCTTAGGTAATTATCGTATGGATATCTTACCTTGTGTTCATCTTCTGATACGACTTTTGCACCATATCGTGTCCATAAAATCCCTGTTGTAAGTATTGGAAATCTATGAGCGCGAAGAAGTGTTGTATAATCATATTTTTTTATTGGGGTCGAATATTTATAATCAGAGGCTCCTAAGTTGACTGCAAAAACATTTAGTTGCTGGTTCATGCTAATAAAAGAACAGATATCATTAATAGAATTAGAGAAATTATTTGATAAAATAGCATCATCTTCAAGTATTATGGCAAATTCAGCTTCGGTTGATAAAAATTCATCTAAAGCTTTTTTATGGCTCAAAAAACAACCAACTTCTCCTTGTTGAATGCTTCTACCTATCTCATACCTGCATGCGGTGTCATCGGCTAGTTTTTCTAAGTTTAATGCACTACCATCAAAAGCAGATATTCTTACAAAATCGATATTATGGTGGTTGCATTGTTCAGAGATATTACTTAATCTTTGTGGGCTTCTATCGAGATTAATTACATAGTATTTTATCTTCATGTTAGCCTCCTATAGGCCATATTAGAATTAGTCTTAATATATAAAATTGTCTTTAAATATATTATAAAGTACTTTAGCTGATTAAGCATTAACATTCAGACAGAAGTTTAATCAGGGGCTTAATTGTTGGCCTATTTATTATAAGTGGTTCGTTGCGAAGCTTCGTATAGTATGTAAAATCTGAAGTTATCTCGTTTAGTTTTTTTTGAGTTTCCCGTTTAGAAAGACCATATAAATTTACAACAGCTTTTGGATTAAAATCCAATTCAAGGTCTTTTGGATTACAATAAGTAATTGGAATGCAACCTGAAATAAATGCCTCGGGAATTTTTTCTGTAATATATCCTTCTGAAACCGAATTTTCAGGACACAAATTAATTTCATAATTAGATAATAATTGTTTCTTCGTTTGATTTATTGGTTTAAATTTTCTGCCATATAAATCACATCCAATAGAAAGTTTACATTGTCGATAAAGCCTTAAGCGATGACGCTTTAAGTGAGACGTTAGAAGAACTGCGCGTGGTGTTTTTTTTAGAAAACTTTCTTTTGAAACATTTCCATGAAATAGTGAAATTGGTTTCATCAATTGTGAAATCGAAAATCTTTCTCCAAATCTCTCATATTCTGGTTTAATTTCAAATTGTGGCCAATCAAGGTACCACTGCCAGTAGGGAAATCTAATTTCATTTACGTGATTTGGAAGCCTGAATCCAATAGATTTTTTTGCAAGACTAGTTGGATTGTCTCTACTTTCACCAGTTATGTATAAATCCCATTTTCCTTTTTCCAGTGCGATTTTTTCATAAATTTTGTGGTCTTTTTTTTTCCAAAACGGACCAAGAATTCTAAGTTCTTTTTTTTTGCAATATTGATTGATTAGATCAGGCCAAAAGCCAAAATCTTCTTTGGCATTAAATCCAGGCCAGAATCCATTAAATTCAATAGATTGCCCATTCTCAAATATGATATTTGATTCATTTACTTGATATTTTTTGAAGAGATTTAACATTAATGTTTTCGTACTTAAATTTTATTTAAGTATATACTAAAAACAATCCTCAAAAAGAAAAATATTAATAAATATTGATATTAAAGAATATTGGTGGAGCCTAGGAGGATCGAACTCCTGACCTCTTCGCTGCCAGCGAAGCGCTCTCCCAGCTGAGCTAAGGCCCCATTTTATGCAAACATAGCTGTTTGCGTCTAGTTTTCCACACTTAGCTTGCCAAGTGTGGAAAAGAATTAGCTATCGTCATCAGGTGATGCAACACCGGCAACTTCTTCAAGTGGAACTGTGTCGCCATCATCATCATCATCCAACACATCATCACCAAGATCTACGTCTGATACGTCGTCATCATCTAATACATCAACGTCATCAACCAAATCGTCATCAGTTGCTTCTTTGATTGATGCTTTATCTGCTTTATCAGAAAGAGTTGCCTTTGATTTATCTTCAGTGAAAAAAGATAATGGGTACTCTGTCCCAGTGTATGGGCTTACTATTGG
>TARA_B110000008_G_scaffold136603_1_pt1 | contig 16754 bp, 15 predicted proteins | sample TARA_B110000008 | Tara Oceans TARA_B110000008 (sample SAMEA4396496) | marine metagenome | biome: Westerlies Biome; feature: [DCM] deep chlorophyll maximum layer (ENVO:01000326); material: water (ENVO:00002006), including particulate matter (ENVO:01000060) such as... | depth 40 m
CTTATTGGAGTGAATGCATTTATAACAATGGGTAGAATTAAATCTATTAATATCTTCATGGCCGGAGAGGTCAAATCTCCAGGCATGTATTCCATCAGCGCTCTTTCAACCATCACTCAATCCCTGTATCAAGCCGGTGGTATATCAGAAATAGGCTCGCTAAGAAATATTAAAGTCCTTAGAAATGGTCAAGAGATTTCTGTGTTTGATGTCTATGATCTTTTAATTTATGGAAATTCTAATAATGATATTCGTCTTAGATCTGGCGATGTGGTGTTTATACCACCCCATGAAGGTTTCATTGAGGTTAAGGGAAGTGTTAAACGATCTCATATATTTGAAGTTAAAGCAGGCGATAGCTTTGAGGACTTATTGAAATGGACGGGAGGCTTTGATGCTAATGCATATCCAGCTGCTTCCATCTTAACAAGAGCTGACTCAATTGGCATGATAGCTAGTGTTTCAAATATAGATCTCTCATTGATTGAGAACCTCAAGAAAAAATTAATGGCAAATGACTCAATAACTATTCCAGAAACTAGCAAGGATCAGAGAGCATTTGTAGTAGTTGAAGGTGCGTTTAATAGACCTGGAAAATTTGGCTGGTCTGAAGGCATGAAAATCTCAGATATTTTATCTACTCAGAGAGACTACTTAATAGACTTTTCCAACGAAACAGATTTTGAAATTGCCCTTGTTGAAAGATTTAATCAACAAACAAAAGTATATTCTGTTCTATACTTTTCTCCAATTGATATTCTTAATGACGCCAACTCTAAATCAAATATTACCTTAAACGAATTTGACACACTATATTTCTTACCAAAAAACAAATTGGATAGGTTTTTATTGCTTGAACCTTTTATTAAAAGGTTAACAGCTAATAATATTAGTGGTCAAAAATTAAAGGTTTTTTCAATAGGTGGTGATGTTAAGTTTCCCGGTACTTATCCTTTACCCTCAAACATCAGCTTAAATCAAGCTCTAAAAATTTCAGGTGGAGCAACTGATACTGCATTTTTAGATTCCATTGAGATTTCAAGAATCTCTGATGTTAATGGGCTAATACAATCAAAAGTTTTTGAAGTTTCTGCTTCTAATTCATCCTCAGAAGCATCTAATTTTGAAATATTGCCCAGAGACAGAATTAATGTTCGCATGAACGAAGAACTGACATTGCAGAAAACATTTACACTAGAAGGATTTGTAAGATTTCCAGGAGTATATCCACTCAATACAGGTGAGACTCTCTCAAGCGCTATTAAAAGAGCTGGAGGCCTGAAAGATAATGCGTTTGCAAATGGTGCAAGGCTTATAAGAAAGACATTAATTGATACTCAAACACAGCAAAATAAAAATCTAGCTGCAACTATCAGATCTTCTTACGCGTCGTCTTTGTTAACTTCAGAGGTAAATTCTTCAACTATCCAGGATATAGAATTAGTAGCGAAGATAATCGAAGAAATAGAGGGAGAGGGCCGTCTTGTTATTAATTTAGAAGAAGCTCTTTCTAATAATAGTAAATTTGATACTTACTTAGAAGATGGTGATGCTCTGATCATACCTCAGGCTACTAATATTATTAATATAATTGGAGAGGTTAGAAATCCAAATGTAGTAAATTATTCCGCCTCCCTAGACACGGATGATTATTTAAATTTGGCAGGTGGACTAACTCAAAGAGCTGATTCAGGAGATATATATATAATTAGAGCAAACGGTTCGATTATTTCTCTAAAAAAATCATTCTTTAGTCTAGGGTTATCTAAACCACAATTTCAACCTGGAGATACGTTAGTAGTTCCAATCAAGCAAAATTACCAAGATCCACTCCCTCTATGGTCGCAAGTTACCCAGATAATTTATCAATCCATGGTATCTATTGCTGCAGTGCAGGGTTTATAAGGCATGAATGATTTAGACAATAATGAAGAATTTGATAATGAGATAGATTTCACAGAGCTGTTTTCTATTTTATGGATCAATAAGAAATTTATAGTTATATTTACAACCTTTGCGGCGGTTACATCAGTTTTTTACTCTTTATCTCTTACTAATATTTATAATGTCCAAACTTTATTAACGCCGACTACTTCCTCAGGATCTAACTTGATTTCTCAATACAGCGGTCTCGCTTCTATGGCTGGTGTTAATTTGCCAAATGATGGGCGTGATAATAAGCTAGACGTTGCCTTAAATTTGATCAAGTCAAAGAAACTCATTGATCGGCTCAGTGCGTATGAATCATTTCTTCCTGATTTAATTGCAGCTAAAAGCTGGAACATGCAAACCAACAGCGTTACTTATGATCAGGCTCTTTACGATAACAAAAATAATAAGTGGGTAAGAAAGGTCTCTCTACCATTTAAACAAATCCCATCTTCACAGGAATCTCTTCAGATTTTCTCAGCGCTAGTATCAATATCGCAAGATAAGAAGACTCAACTTGTGACGTTAAATGTTGATCATTTATCACCCGTGGTAGCTTATCAATGGTCTCTTTGGATTATAAAAGAGATTAATGACATCCTTGCTAATATGGAGATTAGCAATTCCGAAGCTTCTATTGATTATCTTAATAATCAAATTAAGATCACCCCCTACAGCGAGCTGAGAACAATGTTCTATCAACTCATTCAGGAAAAAACTAAAAGTATGATGCTTGCAGAAGTTAATCCTGAATATGTGCTGACAACCATTGACCCACCTGTAATCCCAGAAGTGAAATCTAAGCCTCATCGTGCATTGATTTGTATTTCAGGCACTCTATTGGGAGCCATGCTGTCTCTTTTAATTATTCTTGTTAGGAGGTACGGCTTTAGCAAAGACGATGAATTGGATATTTTTAGGCTGTGGTAAAGGATAATAACGGTTGTGTAAAGCAATTAAATTAAATTTTGGCAATTATTATGTTTGAAGAAAGGTTAAGACTTATCACTGAAAATAAAGAATATTTTGAACAATTCATAGCACATGCTTCAAACTCTATATATCAAGCATTAACCTCAAACAAAAAACTTTTATTTTGTGGAAACGGTGGAAGCGCAGCAGAATCTCAACATATGGCAGCAGAATATGCTGCCACTTTAGATCATAAAAGACCCAGAGATGGCATGGCAGCTATTTCGTTGACCACAGACACATCTTTTATTACAGCATGGTCGAATGATTTTGGCTTTGAAACTATTTTTTCAAGACAAATTTCAGTATTAGCCCAAAAGGGAGATGTTCTTATTTGCTATTCAACAAGTGGTAATAGTAAAAATATTGTAAACGCATTAAATGAAGCCTTAAAAAAGGAAATGGATTATCTTATATTTTCTGGATTCAACGAAAATTCTGATCTTGCAAAAATATCTTCTAAAAAGAATATTCTCCACGTTGCATCAGATAAAACACCTCTTATTCAAGAAATGCACACGATGCTCGGACATGATATTTGTTATAAGGTTGAAAAATTGATGGACTCTTAATGAATCCTCCTGCTAATAATTTCTTTTCACTTATAATCGAACAGATAAATGAAATATCTAGAAATAAAAACATTGAATTATCAAAATAAGTCATTAGATTTTTTTGAAAAAAAACTAAAGATACAAAATATAAAATTAACTAAATTTTTTAATATGGCCTACTTCTCTTAGAAAACATTAGTTTATGAAAGTATTGTTTTTAGATAGAGATGGCGTGATCAATAAAGATCTTGATTATGTTTATAGAAAAGAAGATTTCTATTTTAAATATGGAATCTTCACATTACTAAAAAAAGCTTCTGAACATAATTACAAAATTATAATTATCACAAATCAATCTGGGATTGGGAGGGGCTATTATTCAGAGGATGACTTTTGGATTCTAATGAATTGGGTTTTAAAAAAATTTTTAAAAAAAGGAATATCAATTGAGAAAATTTATTTTTGCCCCCATCACCCAACTCATGGAAAAGGTATCTATAGAAAAAATTGCAAATGTAGAAAGCCTAACTCTTTCCTCTTTGAAAAAGCTAAAAAAGACTTCAATATTGATGTATCAAAATCCATTATGATTGGCGACAAAGAAAGTGATTTAGAAGCAGCACAAAAAGCTGGAGTAGCTAAATTAATTTTATTAAAGGATGTTAATATATGTCCTAAAAAAGAATACAGTATAGTAAAGTCTATTAAACAAATTTCAAAATTTCTATAGATATTACTATTTAAAAAGCCTTTGAAAGGAAGTTTAATGAATTTAAAAAAATGGCAAATACATCAAGATAATTCATTAAAAGATGGCCTTTCAGTAATTGAGTTAAATCATTGTGGGATACTTTTTGCTCACAATGATGATATGGAGATTATTGGTGTTGCAACCGATGGAGACATAAGAAGAAGTCTTCTTGATGGCAAGAAACTCGACTCAAAAATCCTCTCTTTAGTAAATAAAGAATATATTAGCGCAGGTATAAATTCATCAAGAGAAGAGCTTATGAAAAAGTTTGATAATGGCATTACAGCTATACCAATTTTAACTTCTAAAAATAAATTACAAGATGTCATTACTAGAGATAATTTACCAGTTATCAATCAAGGAAAGATTTATGCAAGATCAAAAGCTCCGGTGAGAGTAACATTTGGTGGCGGAGGTTCAGATCTTACTCACTATTTTAAAAATGATAGAGGGGCTGTTTTAAATGCAACTATTTCTATTTTTAGCCATGCATTGCTTAAAAAAAGAGTAGATAAAAGGGTTATTATTTGCTCTTATGATTTAAATGAGACTTTAAAAGCAAACACTCTTAAGCAAGCCCTTTTAAAAAAAGGATCTTTAAAACTAATCCAATCTATTTTAGAAACAATTAATCCTCACTTTGGATTTGAGCTATATATAAATTCTGATTTTCCAGTTGGATCTGGTTTAGGAGGATCCTCAGCAGTTATGGCATCTGTAATAGGATGCTTTAATGAATTTAGAGAGGATAAATGGAATTTACATGAAATTGCTGAATTGGCATATCAGGCAGAAAGAATTCTGATGGGCGTTTCTGGAGGCTGGCAAGACCAATATGCAAGTGTTTTTGGGGGATTTAATTTTATGGAGTTTAATTATGATAACAATAATATTACTCCTTTAAGGCTTTCAAAAGATATCATTCTTGAATTAGAAGAAAATCTTGTTTTGTGTGATTTAAATTTACCGCATGATTCCAACACAATTCATAATGATCAAAAAATTGAGATGGAAAAACCTAAGGTAAATAAACTTGTAACTTCCAATGTCGCTTTAACAGATAAGATTAAAGATAGTCTAATTAAAGGAAAAATAATTGAAATTGGACAATCATTAGATAAAGTTTGGGAATTAAAGAAAAAATTTGGTAAAAAGATTACAAATTCTAAAATTAATAAAATTTATGAAGATGCAAAAAAGAATGGAGCTATTGGCGGTAAACTTCTTGGAGCAGGAGGCGGGGGTTTCTTTCTTTTTTACGCTTCTTCATCTAGAAAAAATGAGTTAGTTAGCCATCTTAAGGATACTGGAAAAATAGTTAGAAATTTCCAATTTGATCAATTAGGGCTTCAAAGTTGGAAAATTAGAGAAAACGACTCCTAGAAGATTTTATGAAAATAGGAAATTTCAAAATTTGTAGTGAAAGAACTCTTGTAATTGCTGAAGTCGGCAATAACCACAATGGCAGCATAGAGAATGCTCTAAGACTTGTAGATCAGGCTATAGATGCTGGCGCTGATTGTGTTAAATTCCAAATGAGACATATGGAAGAAGTTTATAGATCTAAATCTTTAAGTAGAAATGGAGAAGATCTTGGTACTGAATATGTTTTAGACTTGCTTGACAGGTATCAATTAACATTAGAAGAGCATAAGCGGGTAAGTACTTATTGCCTAGAAAAAAATATTATGTATATGTGCACCCCCTGGGATGTAAAAAGTTTAGATATCCTTGAAACTTTTAAAGTGCCTTGTTACAAAGTTGCTTCAGCAGATCTAACAAATATGCCATTGATAGATAAAATTAGCGACACAGGCAAACCGATTATACTTTCTACTGGCATGAGCAAATTAGAAGAAATTGTTAAAACATCTAATTTCTTAAAATCTAAGTCCTCAGATTATATATTTTTGCATTGTAATAGCACTTATCCAGCCCCTTATCATGACATTAATTTAAATTTTTTGAATGAGCTTAAAAAAATCCATGAATATATTGGTTATTCAGGTCATGAAAGGGGTATATATGTATCATTAGCGGCTGTTGCAATGGGGGCATTAGTTATAGAGCGACATTTAACTCTTGATAGAAATATGGAGGGTCCAGACCATGCAGCTAGCCTTGAATACAAAGAATTTAAAGATCTTGTTAACGGTATAAGGCAAATAGAAGAATCCAAAGGAGCTATTGGAGAAAGGTTAATTTCACAAGGGGAAATGATAAATAGGGAAAATCTTGCTAAGAGCTTAGTTGCTTCTAAGGAATTAAAAAAAGGAACTATTTTAAGCAAAGATCATATAAAAGTTTTAAGTCCAGGTCAGGGCTTGTCACCGCAGTATTTTGAAGAGCTTATAGGTTGCCAGTTAAAACATGACATGAGTGAAGAAGACTACTTCTTTATGACGGATATTGTAGAGATAAAAGTTGAACCAAAATCATATAATTTCAATAGGCCTTGGGGAGTCCCTGTCAGATATCATGATATTAAAGAATATTCTTCAAAAATTAAACCTGATTTATATGAGTTTCATCTTTCATATTCAGATTTGGAGCTTAATGTTGATTCATACTTAGACAAAAAATATGATTGCGATTTTGTAGTACATGCACCCGAGCTTTTTGAGAATAGTAATTTAATGGACTTAGCTTCTCCAGATGATGACTACAGAATTTTATCAATCAAAGAGACTCAAAAAGTTATAAATATAACTAGGGAATTAAAAAACTACTTTCCTTCTACTAAAAGACCACTAATAGTTGCTAATATTGGTGGATTTTCTATGGACGCTCCTATAGGCCTAGATAAACTACCATCTTATTATGAATATTTTAAAGACAGTTTGGGTATTTTAGATATGGAAGGAGTTGAATTAATACCTCAAACCATGGCTCCTTTCCCATGGCACTTTGGAGGACAAAGATATCAAAATATGTTTGTTCATCCTGATGAAATCGTGAAATGGTGTGAAGATTTAAATTTAAGAATGTGCTTTGATATTTCCCATTCTAAATTAACTTGTAACTACTTTGATATTGATTTTTATGAATTTTCAAAAAAAGTTGCAAATTATTCAGCTCATCTTCATTTAGGGGATGCTAAGGGCTTTAATGGCGAAGGACTTCAGATTGGTGATGGAGAAGTCGATTTTCATAGACTGGCTAAGATTTTTGATGAGTTATGTCCAGATGCCTCTTTCATTCCTGAAATTTGGCAAGGACATAAAAATGGTGGTGAAGGTTTTTGGGTAGCTTTGGAAAAACTAGATTCGATTTTTTAATTTTTATATAAATGACTTTAAATTCAAAAAAAATATATACAAAATCCCTTGTTACAGGTGCTTCTGGCTTTATTGGAGTACCTCTCGTAAAAAGCTTACTAAAAAAAAATGAAGAAGTAATCGTTGTTGATAAAAATCCACCTAAAGAGAAGAATTGCAGGGGTTATATTCGAGATGTTTCCGAAAAAAATTCTTTAGATGATATCGTAGATGATAAAACAATTATTTATCATCTTGCTGCAAAAGCTAGCGTTCCAGAGTCTGTTGTAAATCCTATCGATGATTTTAATAATACTTGTTATGGAATTTTTCAAGTTCTAGAAACTGCAAGAAAGAAGAATTGTAAAGTAATATTTCCTTCAACGGCTTCAATATTTGATCCTTCCAACAAACTGCCAGTAACTGAGAGGTCATATGTTAAACCTTCTTCACCATATGGTGCTGCAAAAGTTTCAGGCGAAGCTTATTGTTATGTATACAATCGATGCTATGGAATAGATGTGCGTGTAGCAAGAATGTTTAGTGTTTATGGTATTGGTATGAATAGATTTTTTATTCATGATGTGATAAAAAAAATTCAAAAAGATAAATTAAATCTAACCTTGCTTGGGGATGGCAAGCAAATTAGAGACTACTTATATATCGATGATGTTGTTAAGGGTCTTCAGGATATTGCAAATTATGGTCTTCCTGGAGAAGATTATAATCTTGCAAGCGGACAGAAAACTAATTTAATTGATTTAGCTAATAAAATTGCAACATTCATGGGGGCTCCAGATATCAATATCTCATGCTCAAATGAGTCATTCCCTGGTGATGTTCCAATGTGGTACGGTGACATATCAAAAATCGAGAATATAGGATTTAAACCAAAGATAACATTAGATCAAGGCCTTCAAAAGACTATTGATTGGCTAAACTCAAAGTAAGACTATGAAATTATTAATACATGGAAGAACTTTAGAAGGTAAAAGAACTGGAGTAGGTAGATACCTAGCTAATATATTAAGAATATGGACTAAAGAATACAAAGATAATACTTATGATATTTTTTTCAGAGATGAAATACCAAATGATGATTTTATTTCAAGTCCAAACATTAATTCACATCTAGTAAAGAATTCAAAAATATTAGATTATGGCCCTGTTTGGGAAAATGTCTATTTACCATCTAAATTATCTAAGTTTAAGGATTATGATATATATTTCACTCCTGAATACATTTTGCCAGCAAGGCCCTTAAAAGCTGCTAGAAAAAAAATAGTCACAATTTTTGATATCTCATATATTGCACATCCCGAATGGTTTCCAAAGAAGCAATTATTAACACTTAAACCATTAACTGGTCCAACATTAAAAAGAGCCGATATTATTTTAACTGGTTCTGAATCAACAAAAAATGAGATCTTAAAATATTACGACATAAATGGAGATAAGATTCATGTAACTCATCTTGGCGTAGATAAAAAATTTGAAGAAATCAATGGAACAAAAGACAGCCATTATGTAGAAAATATTAAAATTAAATATAACCTTAAAGGAAAGGTTGTTTTATTTGTTGGATTAGTTATGAATAGAAGAAATGTCCCAGTAATAATGGAAGCAATTTCAAATCTGAAAAAAAAGCATGGCAAGGAAATTACTTTTGTAATTCTTGGCCATAATCATACTTATCCTTATATTGATATTTTTGAAACTGCAAAGAAGTTTAATATCGAAGATAGTGTCAGATGGATTAAGTATACATCAGATGAAGAGGTCTTTAGCTTATATAAAGCTGCGCATGTTTTTATGTGCGCTTCCTTATATGAAGGCTTTAATATAACTCCTTTAGAGGCTTTATATCTTGAGACTCCTATAATTTGCAGCAATCTTTCTTCTTTACCAGAGGTTGTAGGTGACGCAGCATATATGATTAAAGACCCCACAGATCCAGTTGAAATGACATCTGCCTTATATGAGGTTTTAGGTAGTGATGAATTAAGAAATGATTTAAGAAAAAAAGGGTTAATTCAAGCTCAGAAATTTTCATGGGAAAGATGTGCAAAAGAGACCATGGATATTTTTAAAAGTACCATGAATGACTAAAAAAAATTATATTATTGCAGTTATTCCTGCGAGAGATGGCTCAAAAAGCATTAAAGATAAAAATATAAAATTATTGGATTCTCATCCGCTCATTGCCTATCCAATAGTTTTATCTAAAATTGTGACTAAAATTGATAGAGTAATAGTTTCAACCAATTCTAAAAAATATGCAAAAATTTCAAAAAGTTATGGAGCTGAGGTCCCCTTTTTAAGACCTGATAAAATTTCTGGTGACAAAAATACAGATATAGAATTTTTTAAACATTGCATTAATTGGATGAAAAAAAATGAAAAAAAAGTTCCAGATTTGATTGTTCACTTAAGACCAACAACTCCACTAAGAGAGCCAAAAGTGGTGAATGATGCAATTAACTTTATGCTAAAAAACACTAACTTTACGTCTTTAAGGTCAGCAAATAAGACACATTTAACTCCATACAAAATGTTTAAGTCTAATAATGGTGTCATGACGCCTTTTATGAATCATAGAAAAAAAGAATTTTATAATTTACCAAGACAAGCTTTCGAAGAAGCATATATTCCTAATGGATATGTAGATATTATAAGACCAGATGTAATTATTGAATCTAAAACTCTTCATGGAAATAAGATGAAGCTTTGGGAAACACCTGAAGTTCCAGATATTGATGTTCAAAAAGATTTTATATTTGCAGAGAATATGATTTTAGAAAATAAATTCAGTAACTTAAATATAGATAAATACTTGAAAGAATCTTTTTAATGGATTTAGGAATTATGCAAGGAAGGATTTATCCTCACTCATTAAAAAAATTACAGCTGTTTCCTAGGTATAAATGGGAAAAAGAGCTTGATGCCGCAAAGGCTATAGGCTTTAAAAATTTTGAGCTTTTATTTGATAAAGAATTATATTGCAGATCAATACTTGATAAAAAATTAAATCAAGAGAAGCTAAATTTAATTGGTGACCTCAACAAAGAGCTTTCTGTAAAGTCTATAAATATTGATTATTTCTGTACTTTAAAAACCTTTGATGAACACAAACTTGATTTTTTAAATATGCTAAATGAAATAATTAATTTAATTAAAGGAACCTCTGTAAAAATTTTAGTAATTCCTTATTGTGATGAAAATAACTTAAAAGATATAGATGACCTACATAAAGTACTAGAACTATTTAAGGAATCAAAAATTGATGAAATGATGATTAGTAATAATTTGTCTCTTTCTTTAGAGTTGGGCCTATCAGCAAAAAACATTAAAGAAGTTTTTAATAATTTTTCTTTTAAAAATATTGGTATTTGCTATGACTTAGGTAATGCTGCTGGATCTGGATTTAAGCCTGAAAAAGAAATATTACTTCTAAATAATTTAATCAATCATGTTCATATTAAGGATAAGCCCCTAAATGGTTCTAATGTTATGCTCGGGAATGGAGATGTTAATTTTGCAAAATGTATTAAGTCTTTACATAAGGTCAATTTTAATGGCTGTCTAATATTGGAAACAATATACAGCAAGAGTCCGCTAGAGGAAGTCTCCCAAAACTATAATTTTATTAAAAATGTTCTCTACCCGTTATGAAAGTTTTATTTGTGGGGCTGGGGTCCATCGGTCAAAGACACCTAAGAAATTTTAAAGAAATATCGAATGATGCTGATGAAATTTATGCTTTCAGAAAAACTAATAATAATCTAGTCATTATTGATGGCGAAGCTAAAGAGGTAGATTCACTTGAAGAATTCTATGGAATAAATTGTGTTTCAAGCTTAAATGCGGGCTTAGAATTGAAACCTGATATAGTGTTTATAACTAATCCAAGCTCATTCCATCTTGATACAGCAATACAGGCAGCTGAAAGTAATTGTAATTTATTTATAGAAAAACCATTATCGAATTCACTAAAAGATATTCAGAAATTACAAAATATTCTTGAAGAAAAAAAAGTAACCGCCATCGTTGCTTATCAAACTAAATTTAATCCGTGTTTTAATATTGTTAAAGATATTATAGATACAAAAAAATTTGGAAATATTGTCTCTGCTTATTTTGAGTGGGGAACTTTTTTACCCGATCATCACCCTTACGAAGATTTCAGGAAAAGTTATGCTGCTAGAAAAGACTTGGGAGGAGGTGTGATTCTAGGATTAAGTCATGAAATTGATTTGATAAGAAGCTTTTTCGGCATGCCAGATAATATTACAACTCTTGACTGCAATTATACTCAACTAGATCTTGATGTTGAGGATACAGCAAAAGTTGAAATGGATTATAGTTTTTCAGATTCATATTTTAAGGTAAAACTGTATTTATCCTATGCGCAAAAGAATGAAAAGAGATTTTTCGATATAGAATTTAATGAAGCTTTTTTAAGATGTAACTTAATTAAAAATGAAATTGAAGTTAATTTTAAAGGAGACAAAAACCCCCAAGTTGTATCATTTCCTAAATTGAATAGAAATGAGCTTTTCAAAGAAGAATTAAAAGAGTTTATATCAAGCGTTAAAAGAAAAGAAAATGACTTAGAATCATATACATATGGCGTAGAAACCTTAAAATTATGCACTCAAATACTAAAACAAATAGATGCCAGAATCACTAAATAAATTTAATCTTGCAGGCAAGGTGGTCATTATAACTGGCGGTGCTGGTTTAATGGGTGTTAATCATGCCGAGGTTGTTATCGAAAATGGGGGCACCCCAATCTTATGGGACATTAATAAGTCTAAATTAGACAGAGAGACTAGCAAACTAAATAACAAATACTCTTCTGATTGTTTTGGTTATTGTGTTGATATAACTTCTTCTGAAAGTATTATTAATGCTTATACTAAAATAGTTGATAAATTTAATGCAATAGATATTCTAATTAATAATGCTGCCAATGATCCAAAACCTCTAGAAGATGATCAAAGTTGGACTAGGTTTGAACATTTCTCTGAAAAAAATTGGCATCAAGATATTGCTGTAGGTCTTACTGGTGCTTTTCTGTGTTCTAAGACAATAGGCGCTCATATGGCTAAAAATAATAATGGAGTTATTTTGAATATAGCTTCTGACTTAGGTGTTATAGCGCCTGATCAAAGAGTTTATGAATTACCTGGAAAGTCATTTGCTGATCAACCTGTCAAACCAGTAACTTATTCTGTGACTAAGCATGCCTTAGTGGGATTGACAAAATATTTAGCAACGTATTGGGCTGAAAGTAATATTAGGGTAAATTCTCTTTCCCCCGGAGGTATATATAATGACCAGCCAGAACTTTTTGTCAGTAAACTTACTAATTTAATACCAATGAAAAGAATGGCAGAAAAAGACGAATATAAATCAGCTGTTTTATTTTTAATATCAGATGCATCGTCTTATATGACTGGTTCCAATCTAATTATTGATGGTGGAAGGACTTGCTGGTAGTAAATTTTTTTGTTTTTTAGATGGATAATTTACGGAAGATCACCATAGTTTTTTCCTGTGGCGTGATAGAACATAGGAATGTTTGGAAATTTACTATTAAGACTCACTAAATATTCTTCTTCTGTAGGTAATTCATTTTCATCATCCTCGTTAAAGTTATTTGCATTAATCCATTGTTTTATTTTCAAATCATACCTTTTAATAATTTTGCTTGGATTGCCAACTACCATGCTAAATGGCGGAATGTCTTCATTATTGATAAACGTATTAGCACCTATTACTGAACCATGACCTATTTTTACGTTTCCATTAACCATTACTGATGTGCCTAAAAAACAATTGACTCCAATTTCAATTGAGCAATTATGTGTAGTACCAGTTGTAATGTAGGGAAGCATAGGATTGCTTACGACATGTGAACTTCCGAGAATTTTACAATCTCTAGCTGTAGTTACAAAATCTTTTAATATTACTGATTCTCCTGAACTGATAAAGCAGCGATGTCCTAAGTAGCAGTTGTTACCAATCTTTATCGCAAAATCATCTTTTTTTATTTGTTGAACATTTATTGAACTACCTTCACATATTGCTGAGTGATGCCCAATTGATATATTGGTATATCTTATAAGTTGGACGGTTGGATCAATATAAGTACCATTGCCTATATATCTTTTTTTCCTATTAAAAAAATAATAAGAACTCACCAAAAATGGAAGCATTTTTTTTGGGACATATTCTGAGATATTTATCAGAAATTTTTTTAACATTCTTTATTATGCAATTATTTATGACATATAAACCATGTTCCATTGGAAAGGACGTCACTCCATGAGGAGTCTAATGTTTTAACATTTGGGAACTTTCTTTTAAATTTTTCTTTCCACCAACTTATCGGCATGTTGTAGAAACTTTGTTGCAAATTAACCCACCCACTTACACGGCCATCCATTAATGTAGGTACTTGATGATAGCTACCTATCTTTGTAACTCTGAAGGCTTCATCTACAAATGCATCAATACCTTCTTCAGTAAAGTGCTCAAGCGAACCTATAGAAAAAGAGTAATCAAAATAATCATCCTCGTAACTCATATTAGTAGCATCTTCAATAATAATTCTATCTTTAGATACTCCTCTATCTATTGCCTGATTAACAAGACGATCAGAAATATCACAACCATATGCTTGAATATTTTTATTAGTTTTTTCAATGATTTCCATCGTAGGTGCTGGACCGCAGGCAATATCTAGCACTTTACCCTCTGCATTAGCTAATAGATACTGTATTTCATTCCAAACTGTTCCTTCTCCCCAAGACATTGCTTGAGTCTCTACATAGTTATCGTCCCAGTAAACATCGAGACTTTGATTTTCTCCATTAGACAGCTTTGCATATTGCTTTACCTTGAAGTTAGTATGCTTAAGTAACATATAGTCTCTAAATTTTTCTGCAAGCCCAATTGTTGCATCAACAGTTTTCATTACTCCAAGTCCCATTTTAAGTTATCTCCTTTTATTAAAAATTAATTATGATGAATTTCTTCAAATATTTTATGGATATTGTTATTAATACTATCAGATGTGCATCTTTTAAACATAAACTCTTTATTAATTCTGCCAGATGGGATTTCACCATTTTTAATTTTTGACAAGATTTCGTTAGCATTAGAGGCTAAGAATAAAGAATTATTATTAATTAATTTTTTGGCATCAGTAAAATATAGGGATTTAATGACAAAAACGATCATGTCATTTACAACTCCCTCATAAACGCATGTTGAACCAGATCCAATAAGATACTTTGTTTTTTTATAAAAGTAATTTAATGACTTTTCATTATTATCAATAATTTTTAAGTTTGGGTTTTTTTGAAATGATGTTGGATAATATTCCCTCCAATTATCATATTCCGAGGGATTGAGTTTGTAATATATATCAAAGTCTTGTAGAGAATTTAAAAGTTTTTCAGTTATTTCAACAAAAAGGTTCCTTTCAAATTTGCCTTTAGAGATAACTAAGATTGAATCATTCTTCCTTTGAATATCTTTAGGTAAAGCACTTTCTAGATATTCCATATACGGAAACCCTACATTAATTTTTTCTGTCTTGAATTTAACAGCATCATTCCAATACTCCCCAAAAGAAAAGAAATAGCTTGGAAGAACCTTTTTATCAAATTTATCTGAATTATATGCAATATGCAGATGTGAAATGCCGCCATGTTGAAGTTCTATTGTTTTAACTCCTAATTCATTAGCAGCCTGGATGATTCCACCAATAACACCATTATTTGTATAGACAAGAATCCTTGGAGAAAATAGTTTAAAGATAATTTTGTATAATCTGTATTCAATTTTATGACGAATAATCTCTCTCATAATTATTTTTGAAGAATTAATGTCTTTTCCAAACAATTTATTCAACGAGAGCTCCACGCCATTTAAATAATTTTTATCTTTTTTAGTAAAAGTAAACAAGGAGCTAAAAATCCTATTTAGGATTGAAGCAAACCTCATTGGTAAAAAATCACATGGATAGACGTTGGTATTTTTAAATTTACTAATATCAAGTAATAAAATTTTATATTTTTTGTTTAAATTGTTTATGAAAGGGTAGGTATAAACATCAACATTTTTCTTATCAATTAAGTTGCTTCTTCTGGAAGTGTTTAAAATCAAAATATCATATTTTTTAGGCAATAGCCTAATAAGGCTTATGAATCCATAAAAGAAGCTAGATATATATTTTTTTATTAATTTAAATTTTGAAAACTCTCTACCGTCGAAATATTCCTCAGAATAAAAACTCCAAAATATAGAAAATCTTACATAAGACCAGAATTTTAAGTGATTAATTTTTTTATTAAAAATATCACTATTGGCTTCAAATTGAATAAAATCTGAAACTATTTTTTCCATAAAATTAACTTCATGAGGTAACTTAATTATTTTGATTCTATCTCTTAGTACCAATTATTATATCTTGGTAATCAACAAAAGTTTTTCTACCACACCAAGAACCATACTTGATAGGCTCAGAGATTATTAAATTATTATCCTCATATAATTTGTTAATATGTTCTTCCTTGAAGCCATTAGCCTCTTCAGGATTTTCAAGATTTGAAGTAATGCATCCATCTATATCATGAACTAGATTTTGAGAACTTTTTCCAGCACTAATGAGCTTTTCTGAATCATCATTAAGAAGAAAATAAGTTATAAAAGTTTTTCCACCAGGCTTTACAACTCTTGATATCTCTTTCAAGTAGTTCTCCATATCTGGTGTGTACATATGTGTAAATACAGAAAGCAAGTAAACAAAATCAAAATAGTTGTCTTCATAAGGAAATTTAAAAGTCTTAGATTCAAATTTTCCATTTGGATTGTAATTAAAGTTTTTTACATCAGCATGTTTAAAATGAAAATTATTAAACTTTAAAGAAATATTAGACTTGCACCATTCGACTTGCATTTTATCTATATCAAAACCATGATATTCACCGCTCTCAGAGAGGTACTCTGTAAGACCAACAGCTGCGCTCCCAATCCCAGAGCCAACATCTAAAATCTTACTTTCAGGGTTTATTTCCCCAAATTTTTTAAAATAGTTAAGAAAGTTTTTTCCATAGTTTACCCATTCTTTGGAGGTAAAATGCGTTATTGACCTCGGTGGAATTAAACCAGCTCTTCCTCTTCCAAACAATGAGTCCAGGGCATCTATAATAATCCAAGCAGTTTTTCTAATAAAACTCTTCTCATGATGTGCCATATATTCAGTTTTAGTTTTCAATT
>TARA_B110000008_G_scaffold188141_1_pt1 | contig 16722 bp, 19 predicted proteins | sample TARA_B110000008 | Tara Oceans TARA_B110000008 (sample SAMEA4396496) | marine metagenome | biome: Westerlies Biome; feature: [DCM] deep chlorophyll maximum layer (ENVO:01000326); material: water (ENVO:00002006), including particulate matter (ENVO:01000060) such as... | depth 40 m
TTTTTTTTAACCATCATCAAGGGATTGCATCAACTTCTGATTTTAACGATGGTGCACTTGAGTCTTGTGTAATGGCTGCTTGTAAGATAGCTAAACATACTGCTGAAGATAAAGCATTTGGATTAGCAGACCCTACATTGTATTCTAAAGATATTAAAGATTTAAATATTTATGACCCATCTTTTGATAGTCAAGAATTAATGATTCAAAAAGTACTTGAATGTGAAGATTATGCTTTAAATTTTGATAGTCAGATAACAAATTCAGAAGGAGCTCAATTAAGTACTTCTGAGAATTTATTTGTGTATCTTAATTCTGCAGGTTTTGCTGGTGGGTACCCATCCTCTAGATCTTCTCTTAGTTGTTCTGTAGTTGCTGAAAGTGACTCAGGTATGCAGAGAGACTATAGTTATAGTTCATCTAGATCTTATAAAGATTTAAAACCAACCATGGTAATTGGTAAAGATGCCGCCCATAGAGCCATCAAGCGCTTAGATGTAAAGCCAATTAAAACTGGTAAATACCCTGTAATATTCGAGGCTCCAATTGCAACATCAATTATTTCTTCATTAATAGCTGCTATTTCTGGTAGAAATTTATATCGTGAAACTTCTTTTTTATTAGACTCATTAGACACTAAAATAGCTTCAGACTCACTATCGATTATTGAAAACCCATTCCTTAGAAAAGGTCATGCAAGCTGTAATTTTGATGACGAGGGCGTTTATTTAGCCAAAAAGAATATTTTAGATAAAGGCTTTCTTAAAAGTTATCTTTTATCTTCATATAGTGCAAGAAAATTAGGAATGCAAACTACTGGAAATTCAGGTGGTGCACATAATCTCATTGTAAGCTCATCAAATAAAACTCTTGAAGAGTTAGTTAGCGGAATTGATAAAGGTATATTGATTACTGAACTTTTAGGACATGGTTTAAATATGGTTACTGGAGACTACTCAAGAGGTGCCGCCGGTTTTTGGATTGAGTCAGGAAAAATTCAACATGCTGTAGAAGAAATTACTATTGCTAGTAATATTAAAGATATGTTGTTAAATATTAAAGCGATATCAAATGATATTTATCAAAATAGTTCTAAATATACTGGATCTATTATGATTGAACCTATGACAGTGGCAGCGAATACGTGAACTACTTTAATAATTAATTATTCTGCTTGAGAAATTTTTTGTGTTTTAGAATTTTCTGTTGAAATTGTTTCATTAAATTCTTCAGTATATGCCTCATAGTTGTAATCAGCATCTGCAGAATCTGAATAGTCAATATCACCAGAAGGCTTATCTTGCACAAGAGCTTCACGGTATTGAAGATATGCATCTCTTTGGAATGCGTATGGATCTAAAGACGCTTCATCCATAATTGAAGATGCATTTAGAAGTTCAGTTCGAGCATCAATAAATTGAATAATTCTTAATTGATTTCTTCCTCTAACATTATTTATATAGCTTATGGGGTCAAATGCTAATGTATCTGTTACAAATCCTACAGCATCTCTAGTTGTTGATGGCCCTATAAATGGAAGAACTAAATATGCTCCCTGACCAACACCCCAGTACCCAAGTGTTTGACCAAAATCTTCCTTCCTTCTCTCGCCGCCATTTATTGAATGAACATCAATAAAACCTAAAAGACCAATGGTGCTATTTACTATTACTCTTCCAGTATCATTGGCAGCATACTTAATCTTGCCTTGTAATAATTCATTTATTACAGTTACTACATCTCTAATATTATTAAAGAAGTTGTTAATACCTTTTACAACAAATGTGGGTGCTATATTTTTATATCCTTTTGAAACTGGCTTGATAATTGCACCATCAGCTACATCATTAAACTTATAGATTGCTCTATTGAAGCCTTCTAGTGGGTCTTGATTTGCATGAGTTGCACAGCCCGATACTTGGAAAATAAGCAGGAAAACAATAAATAATTTTGATATACGCATATGCTATAGATTATCCTTTATTGTGGTATTTAAGTCTATTTATAGATTTAGAATATTAAAAATAAAAGGGATATTGTTGTAAAAAAACAACATTAAGAGGCATCTTTAAATAAAGCTATAACTTTAGGTTTTTGGAGTGCGTGATTTACTATTGGGAAGGGGTAATCTGTACCCAACTTAATTGGAAAATTATTTGGTGATTTATTAAAAAAAACAGATGGTTGGTGAATTTCTTTTTTATTTAGCAACTCTAATTCTGGTACATATTTTTTTATAAATTTACCATCAGGATCAAATTTTTCTGATTGAAGAAGAGGATTAAAAATTCTAAAGTAAGGTTGTGCATCGCAACCTGTAGATGCTGCCCACTGCCAGCCTCCGTTGTTTGCAGATAGATCGAAATCAATTAAATGCTCTGAAAAATATTTTTCACCCCAACGCCAGTCTATTAATAAATCTTTTACTAAGAAACAAGCAATGATCATTCTTAATCTGTTGTGCATAAATCCAGTAGAATTTAATTGACGCATACCGGCATCAACAATTGGATAGCCTGTGTTTCCTTTTTTCCATGCGTTAAATTTATCTAAATCATTTTCAAATTTAAGATCATTATATTTAGGTTTAAAGGTTTTCCCTTCTTGGATATGTGGAAAATTTGAAAGTATTTGGAAATAAAAATCTCTCCAGATTAATTCATTAAGCCAGGTGGAAGAGCCTTCTGAATTATGCTCAAGCGCTATTTTTGCTAGATGCCTTATAGAAACTGTGCCAAATCTATTGTGTACTGAGAGATATGAAACACCTTTTATACCTGGAAAATTCCTATGGTGGTTATAATTTTTTATTCTTGTTTTAAAATCTTTAATTAATGTACGGCCACCTTTTGTTCCCAAAGGAAGATTAATTGATGAAATATTTGATGCTTTAAAACCTATGTCTTCAAGTGATTGAAGAGGTTTATTCTTAAATTGTGCTAGGTTGATCTTGTAGGGCTCACAATCGAATTGAGTAATTCCTTCGTTAAAAATTTTTTTAAGATGATTATTCTTATAGGGTGTAAACACTGTATAAGGACTATTATTTTGAGTTAAAATTTCTTTTTCTTCAAATATTACTTGATCTTTATATTTATAAGTTTCGATATTATCTTTTTGTAATGTGTTACAAATTTTTTTATCTCGTTCTATTGCATATTTTTCATAATCTTTATTTAAAAATAATGCACTACATTTATATTTTTTAATCAGAGAAGGAATTAAAATGACAGGGTCACCAATCTCTATAATAAGATCTGAGCCTATGTTATTAAGATCTTCTTTTATTTCTTTGAGCGCATGCCATATGAATTCGATTCTTCTATCATTTTTTATTTTTAGTTTTTCTAAGATTTTGGTATCAAATATAAAACAACAATAAACTGCTTTTGATTTCCTCAGTGCCTGGAATAGAGCATTGTGATCATATAACCTAAGGTCTCTCCTTAGCCATAGCAGACTATTGTTGATATTATTATTCACGATGATATGGGTGATTACTTAAGATTGTTGAAGCTCTGTAAAGTTGCTCCACTAGAATAATTTTTACTAGATTATGAGGAAGTGTAAGATCCGAGAGACTCCAAGCCCAGTTCGAATTTTCAATAATTTTCTTATCTAACCCATCAGCACCACCAATTATAAAGGTTACTTTAGAAAAGTTTTGCATCCAATCTGATAGTTTTTTTGATAGCCCTTTCGAAGAGCAAGAAGATCCTTTCTCATCAAGGGAGACAACAAAATCAGTATCAATATATTTAAGGATTTTTTTAGCTTCAAGCAATTTTTTTTCTTTTGTGGGTTTAATTTTATTTTCTGACTTTATTTCTACTAATTCAATTTTAAAATTATCGCTAATTCTTGAAGTATACTCAAGAAAAATTCTTTGAATTTCTTTTGGTGGCTTGTTTCCTATTGAGATAATTTTTATTTTCACAATTAAAGATCACTTTTAATTATCAGATACCCAAAGCTCTTCTAAATTATAATGTGCTCTTATTGTAGGGGTCATTATATGAATAATAATATCCCCCAAGTCTACTAAAAGCCAATCACTTCCAGATTCACCCTCAATTCCAATTAAAGGAATATTTATTTTTTGCATTTTATCTCTGACATTCTCAGCAAGAGCTTTTGCTTGTCTTGAGGAAGATGCACTTGCGATTATTATATAATCTGCAATAGAATCTTGCTTTCTTATATCTATTGAAATGATATCAAAAGCCTTAATATCTTCTAAGGCAATCAACACGTTATTTTTAATATCAATAATTGAAGTCAATAGGCTCTAATTTATGCTGCTTGAATCGCAATAGAATTTTTAGTTATAGTAATTTTATTTTGATGATCAACGTAGACTAAAAGTGGTTGATATTTCTCAAGCTCTATTTCATTGTAATTAGAAAAAGTAGCAATAATCAGTTTGTCACCTGGGTCTGCTTTATGAGCTGCTGCACCATTTATCGATATAATGCCAGAATCTTTTTCTGCTTGAATAGCATAAGTTACAAATCTTTGACCATTCGTTATATTATAAATTGATATCTGCTCATATTCTTTTATATTTGCAGCATCCAGAAGCGACACATCAATTGCACATGAGCCTTCGTATTCAAGTTCTGAGTGAGTCACTGATACTCGATGAAGTTTTGATTTAAGCATTACTCTTTGCATATTCGTTTTATATTGGTTTTAATCGTCACATTATAATCAGTTAGTCGCAGGGATGCAAAATTCTATGTTATCAATTAATCTTATCTTGCTAAAATATCCAGCACCAAGGGCCACAAGTTTTAAATCATTGCATGTTGGTTTTTTTAAATCAGCTTGTCTTCTTATTTCAAAATAATCAATTTCCCAGCCTCCTTTCAATAAATTTTCTTTAGCATTAAGCTCAGCATCATAAATTTTTTCTCCACTGATTACAGAAGAAGCACATATTTGAAGTTGTTTATATAAGCCGATAGCATTGCTAATATCTTTAGTACTAAGAAGGTTATTTCTAGAACTTAATGCAAGATTATTTGTACTCCTAATAGTAGGAGCCTCTATAATTTTAATAGATAAATTTGATTCAAGGACAAATTTTTTTATTAAATATAATTGTTGGTAATCTTTTTTTCCAAAAATTGCATAAGATGGTTTTATTAGTTTGAATAGCCTATCAATTACTGTAAGAACACCTTTGAAATGTCCTGGCCGTGATTTACCACATAATTCATTTGAAATCATTGGCATTTTGTAGGAAAGTTTAGAGTTTTTTTGGTAAATATCTTCTTCAGAAGGATTAAAGAGTATCGATACATCAGTATTATTCAATAAATTTATGTCATTATCTAACGTCCTAGGGTAGCTTTCGAGATCATTTTTTGAATTAAATTGAATAGGATTAATAAATATCGAAAGAATAATGTTGTTTGAAATTTTTTTGGCTTCAGTTATAAGAGATATATGACCTTCATGCAAATTACCCATAGTTGGAATTAAAATAATGTCTTCTAACCCTTTTAAATTTTTTTCAAGTTCTAGGGATAATTTAATTATTTTCATTAAATCTTACGAGCGTGAATTTTTTTAATAAATTGTTCTAATTTATTGAGCTTAATTAAAGACATCATTTTATCATTTTCTCTTTTTTTATTAGTAAGACTTGATGTCGAAATTCCAAGTAAATCATAGAGTAGCTCTACTTCGCCATTGCAGAAACTAGATGATCTGAAGGCAATAGTAGGAATTTTTAGCGTCTTAGTAATAATTTTATCATTTTTAGATGAAGTCATTGACATCACAATCATTTTTAAACCAGCATCTTCTAAATTTTTTACTTTAGTAAATAACTCTTCATCAGTTAAATTTTGTGCTTTTTTGATTTGTGGCATAAATCCTATATGCCCACAAACAGGAATTTTATTTAAACTCAAGTACTTCACAATTTCTAGAATATCACTATCTCCTTCAATTTTAATAATATCAGCACCTGCATTAATAAGTAATCTCGCATTTTTTAATGCCATTTTTTTATTAAGAAATGAATTACTTGGCATATCACTGATTATTGGTAAGAAAGGCGCTCCTCTTCTGACAGCTTGAGTGTGATAGACAACCTCACTCATCTTAACTTCAAGTGTGGATGACTGACCTTTTATAAGCATACCTAAAGAATCTCCAACTAAAAGTGCATCACAATCAATACTAGATAAATAAGAAGCAAAAGTAGCATCATAGCAAGTAATAATTGCAATATTTTTTTTACTAAATAATGTTTTTAAGTTGCGCATAATTAAATTAATTTTGGATTAAAAAACTCTCTTACACTATTAATCTGATAAATTCTTTCTATTAATATATTTAATGCAGATTTATCTTTCAATAGATCAATATTTTCATTATTTATAATGAGAACTCTAGATTGATGATGATTGTTATGAAAGTAATTACTATAAGACTCTGCAATTTTTTCTAAATATTCCGTAGAAATTTTTTGTTCATACCCTATATTCCTTTTTTCTACTCGCTTTCTTAGAAGGTCTACTGGAGTTTGGAGATATATAACCAAATCTGGAACAGGAGTTTTAGGATGAAGATAATTATAAATCTGCGTGTAAAGTTTAAGCTCTTCGTTATCTAAATTAAGATTTGCAAATATTGGATCTTTTTGAAGAAAGAAATCAGCAATTATTCCACTTTTAAAAAAATCTTGTTGATTTAAATCATTAATTTGCTCAGCTCTTTGAAAAAGGAAAAAAAGTTGCGTTGAAAGAGCATAATGCTTCATATCTTCATAGAACTTTGGAAGAAAAGGATTTCTATCTGCTTTTTCAGTGAACATATTAGCACCAAATTTATTAGATAAAAGTTTTGCTAAAGTAGATTTTCCACATCCTATCGGACCTTCAACAACTATATAAGGGAATTTTTCAAAAATATTCAAAACTATTCAATCCTAATAATTTTTTCTGGTGTTAGTCGATTTATTATATCTATTATTGCACCATGATTTGGAATCACAATAGTTTCATCTATATCTTTAAGTGGTATTAATACAAATAGTCTTTCATGCATTCTTGGGTGGGGAATAATTAAATTTTTTTTATCAAGAATTAAATCATTAAAAAGTAATATATCTAAATCTAGAGTTCGTGGTCCGTTCTTATCAATCCTAACTCGAGCAGCATTATTTTCAATATTTAGAAGTTCTTCAAGAAGCTTATTAGGACTAAGATCTGAATCAATTTTTATTACTGCGTTTACAAAGTTGGGCTGATCTAAAATTCCAACTGGAGGAGTTTCATAAAGTTTGGATTTACTTAAAATTTGAACACCGTCTATTTTTTTAATAGATTGAATCCCATCTTTAATCTGTTTTTTTGGATTTTTAAGGTTGCTACCTAAGGCGATATAAATATTATTCATATTTTTATATCTTCTATTTTTTTATTAGCAATTAGTAAATCTTGGTTTTTTTTATCCGATTCAATAAATTTAGTCCACCATAAACCGATACTTTTTGAAATTTCTAATGATTGACAGCGAAGTAACAAAAAATCGTAAGATGCTCTAAATCTGGGATGATTTAAAAGCCTGTAAATTTTTTTTGACGATTTACTGTTAAATCTTGGTTGGAGCCGCCATATCTCACTCATTGTTATTGAGAATCTTCGTTGTATCGGAAAAATTTTTGATTGTTTATATATTGTATTGTCAATTGCTTTATTTAGGGCTAGGGAAGAATGAGGAAAATTTTTATCATATTTTTCAAATAACTCAATGACATCTCGCCATAAGAAAACTGCTAATAAAAATCCTGGGTTTATAGATTTACCATTTTTAATTCTTAGATCTGTATTTTTAAGAGATTGTAATAGAAAGTTCTTAAAAATCTTATTATTATTTTTTAAAGATGGAAAATAAATATTAACTAAATTATATTTTTTAAATTTCATCATACTTTCTTCAGCATGACCTGTTAAAAAAAACTTCATGACTTCATCAAACAAACGTGAGTAGGGAACTGATTTAAGAAATTCCATCGAGTTATTTATTTCATTAAGAGTTTTGCTATGAATTTCCATTTTTAATTTTGCTGAAAACCGAATAGCTCGTAGAATTCTAATCGGATCTTCTTTATAACGTAACTTTGGATCACCAATAAGACGTAATTGGTTATCTTGAATGTCATTTAAGCCACCAAAAAAATCAATAATCTTTTTATCTTCAACATCATAATAAAGTGCATTAATTGTGAAATCTCGTCTTTCAGCATCTTCCTCTATTGACCCATATTCATTATCTTTTAGAACCCCATTGGACATTTCTATTTTTTTACGTGGTTTTGATCTAAATGTTGAAACTTCAATTATCTCTCGACCGTATATTACATGAACAATCTTAAACCTCCTTCCAATAATTCTCGATCTCTTAAAAGCAGATCTTACTTGTTCAGGGGTTGCATTAGTAGCAATATCAAAGTCTTTTGGTTTATAGCCCATTAAAATATCGCGAATTGCCCCACCAACTATAAAAGCATCGTAGTTATTTTTTTTTAGTATTTTGATGGTATCTAAAGCAGGCGCACTTATTAAATCGTGATTTATTCTGTTTGGTTTAAAAAAAGAATGAATTTTTTTTTGAAAGACTTTCAGAAGATTACTATTCATGAAATTATATCTTTGATTATTCTTTTTTCCAAAAAACATCACTAAATTCATTAGTTTTGTTCAAAAATCTAGCTAAAACAAAAAGAAAATCAGATAGACGATTAATATATTTAAGCGACGATTCGTTTACCTTCTCTGTTTGGGTTAATTTAAATAAATTTCTTTCTACTCTTCTGCAGACTGTTCTAGCTAAGTGACAAAAAGAAGAAGCTTTACAGCCACCAGGTAAAATAAATTCTTTTAATGATGGTAAATCATTGTTCATTTCATCAAGACTATTTTCAAGGAAATTAATTTTTACCTCATCAATTACCATATGATTTGGTATTGATAATTCTCCGCCAATATCGAATAAGTCATGCTGTATTTTCTCAAGAATAGTTTTCTTATCAGCTGGTAAATTTTCTATGAGAATAATCCCAATAATTGAATTTAATTCATCAATATTTCCTAATGATTCAATACGTTCATTAAACTTATCTACTCGAGAACCGTCAGCAAGACCTGTTTTACCCTTGTCTCCAGTACGGGTATATATTTTTGTTAGTCTATTTGCCATAATTTTCCATTGTATTATTCTACATTAACCTACTTTATTTATTATTTTTATCTCTATAATTACAAACAGAATGAAAAACATACAACCAATAGGAATTTTTGACTCTGGAGTGGGTGGTATATCTGTAATGTCGCACATTCAATGCTTGCTTCCAAATGAAAGTTTAGCTTACTTAGCAGATTCACTAAATGCACCATATGGAATAAAAAGTAACGAATTTATTACTGAAAGATCCAAAGCGGCCATTAATTTTTTAATTAAAGAACAATCTGCTAAATTAATTGTAATGGCTTGCAATACTGCTACTGCCTCATCTATTAATAATCTTCGTCAAGTGTTTCAAGTGCCTATTATAGGTATGGAGCCAGCAATAAAACCAGCTACTCAGGCAACTATTTGTAAAAAAGTTGGAGTTTTGGCTACCAATGGAACATTGGGTAGTACAAAATTTTCAGCATTATTAGAATCATATTCAGGTAATATTGATTTTTATACACAGCCTTGCCCAGGCTTAGTTGAGCTTATAGAAGAGGGAAATATTAATAGCTCATCAACAAAGAATTTAATTCAAAAATATTTAAATCCATTAATTGAAAGGAAAGTCGATACTGTTGTTTTAGGTTGCACTCATTATATTTTTATACGAAAGCTAATTGAAAATATTATGGGATCAAAAGTTAAAATAATTGATACAGGCTTAGCAGTTGCTAAGCAGGTCAAACATGAATTAGATAGATTTTCTTTACAAAATAAATTAAATAATAAAAATCATTTAATTTTTACTAATAGTGAAAATCTGAAAATGGAAACTATTATTAGATCTTTAATTACAAATCCAAATTTTGAATATAGCTATCAAGGTCATTGGAAGTAATATTAGATATAGCAAATTTTATAGAATATGGACATTCTAATTTTTAATCAATATAAGTGAGCCAGTGTTCATACTCTAAATTGATTCCTTTAACAGTATCAAAATAAATTTTTTGTATTGCTTCAGTTAAATCACCTCTTGTGCCTTTGCCAATCTTTCTTTTATCAAGTTCTCTAATTGGAGTAACTTCTGCTGCAGTACCTGTAAAAAAAGCTTCATCAGCTGTGTAAACTTCATCACGTGTGATACTTTTTTCGATTACTTCGACATTTAAATTTTTTGCAATAGTAATAACGGTATCTCTTGTAATACCTTCCAAAGCGCTACTCAGCGTAGGTGTATAAAGTTTTCCATGCTTAACTAAAAAAATATTTTCTCCAGTACCTTCAGCAATAAAACCTTGGGTATCTAAAAGTAATGCTTCATCATAGCCATCAGTTGTTGCTTCTTGATGAGCTAATATTGAATTCATATAATTTCCGTTAGCTTTAGCTTTGGTCATTGTGCTATTTACATGATGTCTTGAAAATGAAGATGTTTTAACTTTAATACCAGATTCAAGGGCTTCTTGACCCATGTAGGCTCCCCAGTTCCATGCCGCAACTATAACATTTGTAGATAATTCTTTTGCAGAAATACCCATTGCTTCTGCACCATAAAAAACCATAGGTCTTATGTAGCCAGACTTTAATTTATTTTCACTAATTGATTTTTTTTGAGCTTCATTTATTTTATTAGAATCAAAAGGTATTTTCATTCCTACTATATGTGCAGAATTAAATAATCTTTTTGTATGATCTTCTAATCTAAAAATTGCAGCACCTTTTTTTGTTTCATAAGCTCTTACACCTTCAAAAACCCCAAGTCCATAGTGAAGAGTATGAGTAAGAACGTGGGTTTTTGCTTCTCGCCATGGTACAAACTTATCATTAAACCAAATAAGCCCATCACGATCTTCCATTGTCTGTGGTATTGCCATAATGCCCCTTTAAACCTTTAAAACATTTCTTTGTCCTATATCAGGATATCTTAAATGACTTTTAGTTAGCATGATAAAATGAAAACTAATTTTAAAGAAATTATATATGAAAAAATTTTTTATTATTTTACTACTATTATCTACTTTATTGTCTTGTTCTAACAATAATTTGACTTTTAATGGTTCAGATTTTACGAAATATGAATTAGATTCTTATTTTGAACTGACTTCTCATAAAGGAAAAGAAAAAAATATAAATGATTTTAAAGGCAAAGTAATAGCAATATTTTTTGGGTTTGTTAGTTGTCCTGATATATGTCCTACGACAATGCTTGAGCTTAAAAATATTAAGTCAAAACTTGGAGAAAATTCTAATCAGTTAGAAGTTTTATTTATTTCACTTGATCCAGAAAGAGATACACCAGAGTTACTTAGTAAATTCATACCATCTTTTGACCCATCATTTATTGGGCTTACTGGCACTATAGAAAATATTGAAAAGATTGCTCAGCAGTATAAGGTTTACAGAAAAAAGGTTATACAAGGTAGTTCATATACGATTGATCACTCATCTGGCTTATATTTATTAGATAAAGAGGGGAGAATTAGAGTTCGTCATTCGTATGGGTCTGAGGTTAAATTAATTGTTGAGGACATTAAAAAGTTATTTTAGTCTATTCTATAGAGCTTAAATCCATTTTCTTTTAGGTACAATTCTGCTTCTTTGTAGTTTGGAAACAATAATTGGACTTGCTGCCAGAAATTATTCGAATGATTCATAAACTTCAAATGAGATAATTCATGACAAATAACATAATCAATTACATATTGTGGTGATTGAATTAATCGCCAGTTTAGCCTGATTTCTTTTTTACTATTACAAGTTCCCCATCTTGTTTTAGCATTTGACAATAATATAGCTTGTACTTTTAAATTATTTTTTATACATAGATTTTTAACTCTTTGTGAGAAATATTTAAGAGCATATTTTTTAATCCAAGATAGAAAAAATTTTTTAATTTTTTGTTGCTCTGATAAATTTTTAAAGCTTAAGATACACCTATCGTCTTCTATAGATATATTATTAACTCCTTGTTTTAAAGTAATAAATATTTCCTTATCAAATATTTTAAATTTCTCTCCAGTACGAATATCAAAAGGTTCTTCTTTATGAGTAGTTAATAAAAGTTTTTTTTGAATCCATTTTGATTTTTTTTCTAGTAATAGGTTAATTTTATGATTTGACATTAAAATTGGCGCATTAACAATAAGACCTTTCGGTGTAATTTTTATAGTTAATGTTCGCCTATATTTTTTAATTAATTCATAATCGATCAATGATCCATCAGGCATTTTAAGCTCTTTAGTATCATATATACTAAACATTTATTTTTAACATTTCTGATTCAATCCAATTTTTAGTAATTTTATTTGCTTCCTCTGATGAGATAGCTGACGTATTAATTACTGAACCTATTGATACAATAATTGTTCCTGGTTTTTTAATAAATGAATTTTTTGGCCAAAGATATCCAGCATTATGGGCTACAGGGATAATATTTAATTTAGCTTGTTTTGCTAACCAAGCTCCCCCAATATGATATTTACCAATTTCATTGGGTTTGATTCTTGTACCTTCTGGAAAAATAACAATACAAAATCCTTTCTTTATTCTGTCAAGACCTTTTTTTAGCATTTGTTCTAAAGCTCTTTTTCCAGCTTTTCTGTTTATTGCAATAGGTGATGTCATAGCTAAGCCCCAGCCAAAAAAAGGTATCCATAAAAGTTCTCTCTTAAGCACCCATACTTGTGGAGGAAAAATTTTTTGGAATGCTAAGGTCTCCCAAGCTGATTGGTGTTTGGATAAAATCATAAATGGCTCTTTAGGTATATTTTTCAATCCATTTACTTTGAATTTTATATTACAAGATATCCTTAGCCAAAACAATATTGCCTTAGCCCATAATGAAATAAATTTATAACGAGTAATTGGCGAGAAAGGAAAAGTCATGATTGAAATAATTGTAAATGGGATTGTAAAAGCCCACATACCTATTTGAAAAACTATAGATCTTAATAAAATCATCTATCTTTTAAGAATCTTATCAACTGCTTCTGAAAGATCATTAAATATCCATGTATTTTTAGGGTAAGAATTTTTTTCAAATGTCTCCTCTCCCTTTCCAGTCTTAACTAAGATTGGTTGAGCACCTACTGATTCATAGGCTATTAAGTCTCTTGGAGCATCACCAATAGCAGGAATATTTTTTAAGTTAGTACCAAAACGGGTACTAATTTCTTCAAGCATCCCAGACCTAGGTTTACGGCACTTACAATTCACATCTTCAGTATGGGGGCAATAAAAAATAGCATCAATATGCCCACCAACTTGAGCTATTAAATCTAACATCTTCTTATTAACTGCATTCATTGTTTCAATATCAAAAAGTCCTCTTCCTATACCTGATTGATTAGTTGCAATGATAATACTAAATCCATGTTGATTTAATCTTGCAATTGATTCGAGGCTATTTGGAATTGGTATCCATTCATTAGGACTCTTAATATAATGAACACTATCTTGATTTATCACTCCATCTCTATCTAAGATAACTAATTTCATTTTTAATTAGCTAATTTAGAAATATCAGCCACACTATTTAAAGAAATATGTAGTTGATTTAATAAATTATGCCTATTAATTTTTATTTTCTCTTCTTTAGAATTAACCATAACATTATCGAAAAATTCATCAATAGGATTTTTTAAGTCAACTAATGAATTCAAGGCTTGAATAAAGTTTTTGTTTTTTAAGGCTTCAATTATTGTTGGGTTAAGTTTCGTTATGGTTTTAAAAAGTTGGATTTCTTCAATCTCCTCTAAAAGTGATTCATCTACTTCTTTAAATACCCCAGAAAATTTTATAAGTATATTCGATACTCTTTTGTTTGCTGAAGCTAGATCTTTGGCTTGATCCAGAACACTAAATTCTTGGATAGCTTTTAATTTACTAATAATATCGTTTAGATAGCAAGGTCTTGAAGAAACAACCGCATCAATTTCATTTGTAGTAAAATTTTTATCCTTTAGATAATTAGATAATCTATCATAAATAAAGTTTTTTAAATTATCCCTTACATCTTTTTTATCTTTAGGTGTGTGATTATCAATTAAATTTGAAAAATTAAGTGAAATATTCTTTTCTATCAATATACGTATTATCCCAATTGCATTTCTTCTCAAACTAAATGGGTCTTTATCACCAGTTGGTTGTTCGTTAATTGAAAATAACCCAATTAGAGTTTCAAACTTCTCCGCCAAGGCTGCATAGTCTCCGAATGCATCGCTTGGTAATGAATCACCTGAAAATTTTGGCTTATAATGATCCTCAATTGCCGATGCCAAATATTTAAATTGAGGATCTTCAGAAGCATATATTGAGCCCATTACACCTTGAAGTTCAGGAAATTCACCAACCATCAAGCTTAGAAGATCTGCTTTTGAAATTAATGCAAAGTCTTTGTAGTTAATATTCTTTTTAAAACCAAGTTCGGTTGAAATGTATTTTAATTTTACTGCGACCCTAGCTGCTCTTTCAGCTTGGGTTCCCAGTTTATTGTGGTAAACAATAGATCCAAGTTTTTTTGAAAGAGTTCTTAGCGATTGTTTTCTGTCTTGCTCAAAAAAGAATTCTGCATCAGCAAGTCTAGGCCTAATAACTTTTTCATTACCTCGTATTATATTTGTCGAGTCTTTTGGTGATAGATTTGAAACTATAATGAAATGATTTGTGAGGTGATTACTTTTATCAAATAATGGGAAATATTTTTGATTAGTTTTCATACTTAAAATTAGACATTCTTGAGGAACTGCTAAAAATCTTTCTTCAAATGAACCAATAAGTATATTTGGCATCTCAACTAGAGAAGTAACTTCATTCAATAAATCATCATCATCAACCACATGAAGTTCTTTTTTAAACTTTTTTGTAGCTAAAATAATATCTGAATATATTTTTTCTTTTCTTTCATTATAATTTACGATAACTCGTCCAGTTGTTAATAATATTTTTTCATAATTATCTGCATGATCAATGGTTAATACTTTTTCTTTAGATTCAAATCTATGTCCGAATGATTTGTTATTTGCTTCAAATCCAAGCGCAGATATTTTAAGAATTTTTTCGCCATGAAGTATAAGTAAGTTTTTTATAGGTCTAACAAAATTCACAGAAGTCCAACCATCTTCTAATTGGTAGGACATCATTTTTTTAATTGGTAGCTGACTAATACAATAATTTATTATTTCAGATAAAATATCTTCAAGATTTATACCAGGAATATTTTTTTCAATAAATAAAATTTCCTGACCTTTCTCATCTTTTATTTTTACTCTTGAAATAGCTTGATCAGTTTCATTAATAGATTGTAGTTTTTTAGATAAAGGTTTTGTAATTTTACCATTTTCATCAAAACCAATCTTAGCGGGCATAAGTTTGATTAATTTTTTTTGATTTTCACTTTTCTCTGCGACATTCAGTATTTTTACCCCAAGCCTTCTAGGAGTTGCAAAAAATACCATATCAGAATCTTTAATAAGCCCCTTGTCTTGTAAACCTTCTTTAATTAATTGTCCAAATTTTTCTCCTAGGTTTTTAAGTGAACTGGGGGGTAGCTCTTCAGTCATAAATTCAATTAGTAGTGTATTTAATTTCATTTTTTATCTCTTTTGGAATTTAAAATTGAGATAATTTCATCTGCGTGCTTTGAATTGGCGAGAGGGAAGCCTAATTTTTTTCTACTTTCTAAATAAGATTTAGCAACTAAACGTGAAATAACTCTAATTCGCCCAATATAATCAGCCCTTTCTGTTACGCTGATAACACCCCTGGCATCAAGTAAGTTAAAGGTATGAGCTGCCTTTAAAACTTGTTCATATGCTGGCAAAGCTAAGTTCTTTTTAACTAAGTAGCTTGCTTGTTTCTCATGAGATGAGAAAGCTTTTAGGAGAAAATCCGAATCACTATGCTTAAAGTTATATGTACTTTGTTCAATTTCATTTTGAAGAAAAACATCCCCATATTTTAAATTTTTAGTCCATTGTATATCAAAGATACTATCAACATCTTGAATATACATTGCTAGCCTTTCTAATCCATAAGTAATTTCTCCAGTAATGGGCTTACAGGCAATACCTCCAACTTGTTGAAAATACGTAAATTGTGTAACTTCCATTCCATTAAGCCAAACTTCCCAACCCAAACCCCATGCACCTAAGGTTGGATTCTCCCAATTATCTTCTACTAATCTAACATCATTATTTTTGAGGTCAAATCCAAGATTTTCAAGAGATTTTAGATACAAATCTACTATATTTATTGGCGATGGTTTGAGTGCTACTTGAAATTGATAGTAATGTTGAAGTCTGTTCGGATTCTCACCATAACGACCATCTTTTGGTCTCCTACTAGGTTGAACATAAGCGGCTTTCCATGGCTCAGGACCAATAGCTCTAAGAAAGGTTGCTGTGTGGGAAGTTCCAGCACCAACTTCCATATCATATGGTTGAATTATGGCACACTCATTGTTTCCCCAAAATTCTTGAAGATTAAAAATAATTTCTTGAAAAGTTAGTTTCATATTTTATGTTTTTT
>TARA_B110000008_G_scaffold31101_1_pt1 | contig 16720 bp, 12 predicted proteins | sample TARA_B110000008 | Tara Oceans TARA_B110000008 (sample SAMEA4396496) | marine metagenome | biome: Westerlies Biome; feature: [DCM] deep chlorophyll maximum layer (ENVO:01000326); material: water (ENVO:00002006), including particulate matter (ENVO:01000060) such as... | depth 40 m
AGTTACGTCACTTCAGATAATGGTAGTTTCAACATAACTGTACCAACTGATCCTCTGGGTGATGGAATTAGTAGTGGTATAAAGACAGTAGTAGTAAGTGTGATTGATGGCAGTAGCCCGTTCTATCTAACTGGTACAGGTAACGACACCATTCTAGTTAGAGGAGTTACAACATTCCGTGACAAAACTCCTCTGCTAAATACTGTAGTAGATAGAGGGACAAATGTTACCCTGGGGGCGAGATTAGTTGAATCTAGTAATGCTGATCTTCCTTTAGATGGACTGGGTGTAACTACAGAATTCCATGATACTTGGTTACCTGAAGTTAGTTCAAATTCTCAAGGATTAGTTAATTTCACATTCTTCATACCCAACAATCATCCATTAGGGCAAGTCGATGTATTAATGTATTTTAATGGCTCAAATACGCTATATAATACTTTGACTTTAATTTCTACCATCACTGTACGTTCTCCTACTGTAATAACATTGGATAATATAACTGATAATCCTGCTGCCGGTGAAATATTCAATGTAAGTGGAACTTTAACTTCAAATAATGGTAGTTCAATTATAGATCGTCAAGGTAACACATTAGCGCCAAGTTTAATATTCCAAATAGATAATCGTGATGACACATTTACTGTAATCAGTAGTAATGTTGAACTTGATGGTTCCTGGTCAGCGAATATTAGACTTGACTTGACATTCTCAAGAGGCACACACAATATAACCGCGACTTTCACTCCCAATGTTAATTATTATGATTCTAGTACTGGAGATGGTTTCTTTGATAGTCGCGGATATTCATTAGTTACAATTCTCAACCCTCTAGATTTAGATCCAGACAGTCGTATTGTTAGAGGAGATAATCTAAATATATCTTTATCATTAATTGATAATGCAGCCCTACCCGTCAGTTCGGTAGTATTAGAAATTTTAGTTGATGGTTTAGCCTATTCTAATGTCACTACTGATTCATTAGGTTTAGCTAATACTTCAATTTCCACTTCTTCATTTAGAATAACAGGGCCTATGGAAATCAAGGTAATATTCTCTGGAATTGAAGGTAGCATTGGACTTGTAGGTGATGAATCTATGACAAGAGTAATTGTTCTTGCCCCTAGTGTTATTGAAGTAACTGGTGTTACTGGTTCTGCAATTGCTGGTGAATCTATAACATTCCATGGTACATTACTGGACGAACATGCAATGCCTTTGCTAGAAGATGGTATTGAAAAAGGTGGAATAATTCATCTAACAATAGATGGTATTGATGTAGGAGCAATTTATTCTACTCTGAGCAATTCATCCACAGGGGAGTGGTCAATTACTTACAATCTTCCTCTCGATACGGACTATGGTGCCCATACAGTTCAGGCCGATTTCTTCGGTGGTTTTACTTGGGTCGATCCAATGGGTCAAGGAGACTCGTTGAATCCGGAGTATTATCTGCCATCTTCATCCGTTTCTATCTTTAATGCTACCCAAACATCTCAAGTTGTTCTAACTACTCCTCCTGGAGAGATTGATCGAAATCAGTTATTGACAATTGAAGGTATGTTGACTGATGGTGCAGGTAGAACCCTCCCAAGTCGTTCACTTTCTGTCTACATGAATGATCAACTATTAACAGGTCTAAATGTTGATCAAGATGGAAACTTCAGTCTATTCATTCCAGTTCCTTCGGATATGCCCTTAGGGCCTAGAATTGTAAAAATTGTTTTCGAAGGTGAAGAATTTATTCTTTCATCTAATTCCTCATCTGTATTTATCGTATATGCTCCAACTGAAGTATCAATTACTCAACCGAATGCAGCTGCAGTAGGAGATAATCTAATTCTTAGAGGAAGCGTTACTGATAATTTACCTAATGGTAATTTAGCTAATCATTCACTTGAGATATTTATTGATGGTGTACTAATTGGTATTACTACAAGTGATGAAAATGGCGACTGGTTATTGAATTGGGTAGTTTCTGAGTTCCTAGATGTGGGTACTCATTTAGTTACAGTTAAGGCACCGCAACAAGGATATTATCGCGAAGGTAATGCAGAAGTTAATTTGACAATTGCATATCACTCTGGTATTTCTCTCCAAGTTGAATCTAGCATTGTTACGAGAGGAGGGGAATGGAATTTCACTGGAAGATTGTACGATGCCGACTCAGATGGTTTACCTGGTTTAGATAACCGTGAAATCATCATTTACTTAGATGGCCAAGAAATTGGTCGAACAACCACTATCGGTAATGGCTTCTATTCATTTGGTCATGAATTAGGATACTCTATTGAAAGAGGTGGTCATGAAATATTAGTAGAATTCCCTGGTGAAACATATTATCTTCCTATTGATTATAATATGACTGTTTATGCTAGATCCGATATTAATATTGAAGTTCTTTGGGTTTCTGAGACTATTATCCGAAGTGACTTACAACATCCTATTAAGATAGAAGGGAGGATATTAGAAATAGGTGGAGGTGGCAATGTTTTACAAGATATGGTTGTAACTTTACACTGGCTCTCTGAAGGCGCTGAGAATGCCAACCTACAATGGGATGAAGCAACAGGTCACTTTAGATTACAATCCAATGCTCATTATCCAATGCCTCCTGGACCTATTAATCTGGAAATAAGGGTGCAATCAGATACTACTAGATATCTAAATGGTGGTAATGAAGATTTATCAGTCTCGATAATGGTGCCTGTAAACTTTGAATTCACACCTGATAAAATCAAATTAGGTAAAGATGATAGAATAATTAGAGGTACTGTAAATGTCACAGCTATTGATTCTCTACAACCCGTTGCAAATATTTCTATGACCGCATCTTTGATTAATACATCTTCCGGGCAAACTCATTTTAGAGTGATTGAAATGACAGATGCGGACGGTTTGTTTACTTATGAGTTCAAATCTATAGAAGGTCTGCCTACACTATGGAATCAAGATTTCTGGGGCGAATTAAGTATTACATTTAGTACAGATTCTTTATTCATCGATCCGTCAAATAGAACTTGGCTGGCTACTCAGCATGGTGGTATAGATATTGAATATGAAGAAACTGTCGAATCATCAATTCAATCACTACTATTCATTATGGTATTTGTTATTATAATCGCTGGAATAGCGGGTAGTGGCCTATATTATCAACGTCGTCGAAATGCTACATTAGATGATTTAGCAGGAATATTCAGTTATACTGCAGAACTTCTTGCGGCAGGTGATGAATTTAGAGAAGCAATATACAATTGTTATGAAAGTCTATGTCAAATATTAATGCGAAGAGGATTTTTACGCCGTGACTTCGAAACTGTTAGAGAATTCGAAATAGCTATTCGTTCTGCATTACCAATTAGTGAACAATCGTTAATTGCTCTTGATAGAATATTCGAAGAAGCTCGTTATTCTAGCCATGTGTTGGGTGAAGGACATCGTCAAAACGCTCAAATCGCCCTTAATGCGGTACTGCAAGAAATAGATCAATTACAAGAAATACCAGTTAGAGATGATTACGTTGCCTCTGAGTAGTTTTTTTACATAAATGAAAGTTCTACTATACCATTATTCCAATTTATTCTTTCTATTTCTTTACCTGGAGGTAATTTGAATATTCTAAGTAAGCCACCAAAAACATCTGAAGAAATTATTCTCGCAATCTGAATCTCATTTTCATAAGTCGTTTGAAAAATTAAATTTTCTGGGCTTCCAGATGGGAATGAGAGAGATAATCCTGAGTCGGTTTTTTCTCCTCCGAATTCTAATAAGATCTCATCGACTGTGTTAATTTCACGGTTTTTCATTTTTGCTTCTTCTAAATCGGTTGTTATGTTCATGACTATATCCTCATGTCTTTTTTGTACTTCTGTTAGATGAGGTAAATTAAGTAGAAATCTTCGATGCATATCTCGAGCATTAGAATTAAGATTATTTTCCACTGTTTCCAAGGATATTGTCAGTCCTTTATTACTATCAGAAAGTTGAATCTCATGACGTTTCCAAACTTTGTCCATGGTGCTGCGAAACTACTCTCTCGAATGAACCCGTCGTTACTTATCTCTCAATTGCAGGGTTCGGATTTCTTTTAAAGAAATTTCTAGTTAATCTACCAGTTCTATTTTCGTCTGGAGATTGTATAAGTTCTATACTTTTAGGCAAACAATTTCGAAATTTCCTCATCATTATTCTCTTTTCTAATAATATCACAATTGCTCTATCTTCTGATTTTCTGATTGGTCTACCTAATGCTTGCATTATGCTATTTATTGCTGGCTGAAAACTCGTATATCTCCAAGCCTTATTATTGCCAAAACGTTGTACATAATATTCTTTCAGTGCATCTTGTCTTGCACTTGGTGGTGCTAATGGTAGACCAAGACAAATTACTGCATCAAGAATATTATTCGGGTAATCAACACCTTCAGCTAGTTTTCCACTCAATACCCCTGCTAGTAATACTTGTCTTTTATTTCTTCTTTCTCTATGTAAATCATCTACATATCCATTTACCATTCTTTTTGACATTCTATTACTTTCTTCTTTGATAGTTATGTAACCAGGCAACCAACTGGCATCATCCAGAATATCTTGTAGTAATGCATAGCTCGGTGCGAAGAATGCTATATGTCCAGGAGTATTTGTAACTACTGATAGTATATGTTTTCTTATTCTCTCAGTGTTATGATGATTTCTTTCTGTGAACTTTGTTGTCACATCTTTGGCAACAAGTACTGGTCTTTTATCACCTAAGAATGGTGATTCATATTCTTTCATGAGAATTCGTCTACTTACAGGGATTTGCAATAAATCAGAATACATTTCAGGAGGGAACAAAGTTCCTGACATTAGTATAGCACCACCTGTACTGGCTAGTATGGGTCCACTGACTACACCAGGGTCTAATAGAAAACTTCTCACTCTCCCTTCGTCTCCTAGTAAGTCAAAAACTAAAACTAATGCAGGATTATGTAAATATTCGAGAGATATTGAGAGCATGTCTGCTAATCTAGTACTTGCTGTTTCTTTTTCATCTTCATCTTCGTCTTGCTCTACTTTGACTCTATAGAGTTGTTTAATCAATTTTCTCAGCATTGTATATTTATCGTCTATTTTTGCATCTAAATCCTCACTTAATATCGAATCTATTTCACCTATGAATTCAATCGTCGATATTTTCATATCTTTTTTACCTGATTTTATCAAGTCACTTTGTTTTTTCTTATACCAAATATTCATTTGTTTGAATATTTTTTTCATTTGACGTAAAGCCTCACCAATGCCTCTAATGTCAAAATTATCTTGATTTTCCGAAAGATCTAATTTATTTATCAGTCTTTCTTTAGTTCCTAAAAACTCATCAATTTCATCTCTTGAATCACGAAAAACCTTCAATATGGCTCTTCTTTCTAATCCATTCCTTATTCTATCAGGAAGGTTATGTGCTTCATCTATTATTAAAATGGTATTTTCTAAATCTATACCCATTGCTGATAGAGAACTTTCTCTAACATTTTCAACAAATACGTGATTATAGTCACAAACTAGTATATCACAATCTTTGACAGCTGATCTTGCAGTCGCCCATGCACATATTTTTTTTCCTCTACTTCTTATAATTATGTCATCTACATGGTTAGGTTTTTTTAGAATATATTCTTTCAAATCTTCTCTTCTAGGTTGTCTGGATGTTTCTACTATTCCTTCTTCACAGGAGCATTTCCCCGTCATTTTATCAATATCTTCACACATAGACTCTCTACCAATTAAATCAACTACTTTTACATCCAAAATTTCTTTACCTAGATTTGAATTAATACTCCTAACTGTTTCAATAACTATCTTATGTTGTGATTGTCTCCCTGTTAAAAATAATATTTGATTTTGATTATTTCTTGCAATTTCTATAGTTGAAGCTAGCGAAGCGGCAGTCTTACCTATTCCAGTAGGCGCTGCAGCCAGTAAGAATCCCTGCGCATTTAGGGCATTTATGCCATCAATAACCATCTCTTTCTGTGCATCTCTTAACGTATCATGAGCAATAAATTTACCAATTTCTGAGGTGCCTGCACTCGTCATGGAATTAGACCTGACAATAGAACGACCAATAAGATTGGCTTTGAGTGGTGCTCCGTATGATTAGTACGGAGCGGTGTGTGTATTGAGTGTTAGAGTAATTTTTCTCTATCTGTTATACGATATTTTCCTCGTTTTTCCCTAGGTACATCGCGTGCCTCATATCCTATGGCATTGCTTAATTTGGCTCGCTTACGTACCCCTGAAAATCCAATTATTATCTTAGATTTAGCAGATTGCATTTGGGTGAGGGGGCGTTTTTCTTGCCCCCCCACGTTTTTGTGCATCCCATCCTCGCTCATTCTCTCACCTCTGAGCGTTCGAATCATCATCAAATCGCGCACTTAATTCATTCATACGCTTCTGTAAAAGTCTAGTAACAGTCGTTCCTTCTATTGATTCGCGACGGATATAGTCGCGAGCAGCGAATTTTAGTATAGTCTCTGGACTTTCAGCATGTATCTTACAGAAGTCTCTCATCAATATTGTCAATTCTGGTCCCAAATTGACTTGAACCTTTTCACCATGTCCAATCAATGGTTGATCTAATAATCGACGTACTGCATCTCTGATGACATCAGAGCGATTCCTCATTCCATCGAATCCAATTCTCTGATCAAGTGCCATCAAGTGATCCTCAGGTATCCTCAGCGAAACCATTGGGCTGTGACCGGACATTGTTGTTCCTCAGGCTAAGCAGATAGCGTGTAGCACATAAAGGTAATGCAAATGAAATTCAATTGAAATACAAATTGCCCCATTTCTCCTTTTTAAAAATTTTAATTATTCATTAGTAATGATAGAGCGATTCAAGAGGCCCGATGCTTTCCAAGTGCCAGGAGGCGTAGGCATGAAAGTCATTAATGATGCAATACATGGTCAATTTCGTATCGAGGGTGTAAGAGAAGAATTACTAAAGACACCTGAAATGAATAAACTCAGCCATATCAAACAATTAGGATTAGCTCATCTTGTTTTTCCTGGCGCTCACCACACTCGTTTTGAGCACTCTCTTGGAGTTTCACACATAGGCGGTTTAATGTCAGACTCAATTTCTTTAGACGCACATGAAAAATCTACTGTACAGGTTGCAGGTATGTTACATGATGTAGGACATGGGCCGTACTCTCATACTCTTGAGCATATACTTCATGAGAGAGGCGGACTAGATCATATGTCAATCACTGAAGGAATAATATTGGGTGAATACGATGTACTAAGAGAAGGTGAACAAAATTCAATCAATAATCGTAGAAGTATTCCTGAGATATTAGAGTCATTTGATATTGTTCCAAAAGAAGTGGCGGGGCTAATCCGTGGCCCTGATGCAGGAGGTACTGAAAGAAATTTATTACAATGGACTGAAGGTAAGCAAGATTTTGTATCTCAAGATAACACTTTATCTCATCTAATACATGGACCTATTGATTGTGACCAAATGGATTATCTATTGAGAGATTCTCATTTCACAGGTGTTAAACATGGTATAATCGATCATCATAGGCTCGTAGAATGTTTAGAAAGACATAGTGGAGACGTCGCAGTAGAGGAGGGTGGACTTCCTGCATTAGAGGGTATGTTAATGGCTAGAGGCCTGATGTATAGTGCAGTCTATTTTCATCGTGTCACTAGAATAACTGAGATTATGCTTTCTAGAGCCGTGGAAAGAAGTATTGATAGATTACCTGATTCAGTAGATTTACAGAGAAGAGTTGATGCTGAAGTTTGGGAAGCCCTCTACAATGCAGGAGATTATTCTAGAGATATGATTAGAAGACTAAAATATCGTCAATTATTGAAAGTTGCTGCAAGTCGTCGAAAACAAGATTTAACTGATGAAATTATAGAAAAATTGGTAAATCTGACTTCTAATTCAGAAAAGAGAATTGAATTTGAGAATGAACTGGCCAATCGAGCAGGAGTTCCTGAAGGTTATGTTGCAATTGATGTTCCATCTGTGAAATTACTACTATCTGAACCAAGAATGTCTCAAGTAGACATACGTATTCTAGGTGATGATGGAAAAACTCGTTGGCTTAGGGATCATACACCAATTGCTGAAGCATTGACTAAGAGACAAGTCTCTCAGGCTGCTGTTTATGTAATGACTCTTCCTGGTTATGAGGATATAGTTTCACGTCTTGCAGAAGAACATATATTCTCTTAATTGGGTATTAGGGAGTTTCGATATACATACTATTGAAAAAGGGAAAGTCTGTCGAAGGTTCAACCGATATAGTAATCTAAACTCGGAACCTTGGTGAATCCCATGGATAATACAATGAAAAAAGTATATGATAGTGTAATTGCAAGAGATCCGAATCAACCTGAATTCCATCAAGCAGTGGAAGAGGTGTTGGAAAGCCTAGTGCCGGTAATTCAGGCGCATCCTGAGTATTTACCAGTAGTAGAGTCAATGGTTGAGGCAGAGAGAATCATCCAGTTCCGTGTTCCTTGGTTTGATGATAGTGGAAAGTTACATGTTAATAGAGGTTTTAGAATCCAAATGAATAGTGCGATCGGTCCTTACAAAGGTGGTCTACGTTTCCATCCTTCAGTTAATCAATCAATTCTCAAGTTTCTGGCATTTGAGCAAGTATTCAAGAATAGTCTAACAGGTTTACCGATGGGTGGTGGGAAAGGTGGTTCCGATTTTAATCCTAAAGGAAAAACAGATTCTGAAGTAATGCGTTTTTGTCAATCTTTCATGATGGAACTATGGCGGCATATTGGAGCCAATCTTGACGTTCCTGCAGGGGATATCGGCGTAGGGGGTAGAGAAATAGGATATCTATTCGGTATGTACAAGAAACTAGCAAATGAGTTTACTGGAGTTCTTACTGGAAAAGGTCGTTCTTATGGTGGTTCTTTAATCAGGCCTGAAGCTACAGGATATGGATTAGTTTATTTCGCTCGAGAGATGCTTGCTGCAAAAGGGAAATCTTTCGAAGGTGCGACTGTATCTATATCAGGTTCAGGAAATGTGGCACAATTTGCTTGTGAAAAAGTTCTTGACCTTGGTGGAAAACCTATTACTATGTCTGATTCCAGTGGTTTCATTCATGATCCTAATGGTATTAACCGAGAGAAACTTTCTTGGATAATGGACTTAAAAAACAATCGTCGTGGAAGGATTTCAGAATATGCTGAAAAATTCTCCAGTGCTACATTTACTAAATCTGCTCCTGAACCCTCTTCTAATGGTCTTTGGGGCATTAATGTCGATGTTGCACTTCCTTGTGCAACTCAGAATGAAATAAATGGTGAAGAGGCTAAAATGCTAGTTGCTAATGAAGTCATGGCCGTAGCAGAAGGGGCTAATATGCCTTGTACTCCAGAGGCGGTTGCAGTTTTCCTGACTAACGGAGTTATGTTCGCACCTGGTAAGGCAAGTAATGCAGGTGGTGTTGCAACTTCTGGTTTAGAAATGTCTCAAAATTCACTTAGATATAATTGGACACGAGAGGAAGTAGATTCCAAGCTTGATCAAATAATGGTTGATATCCATAAGAATGCGTCTGAAACAGCAGAAAAATATGGAATGCCTGGTAACTACGTAGCCGGAGCAAATATTGCTGGGTTCCTTAAAGTCGCAGAAGCAATGACTGCTCAAGGATTAATTTAGATATCATTTTTTTCACCCATTGAAGATAAGAACTCCTTCAATCTATCTGAATTAGGATTTTCTATTATACTTGAAGGTCCTTGTTCTGCAATGAGTCCCTTATCCATGTATATTATTCTATCAGCTACATCTCTAGCAAAATTTATCTCATGAGTTACAATCACCATTGTCATTCCTTCATCTGCTAAACTTCGAATTGTTTGTAAAACCGAACCAATTAATTCAGGATCTAAAGCACTAGTAGGTTCATCAAATAATATTACTTCAGGATGCATTGCTAACGCCCTTGCAATTGCAACTCTTTGTTTTTGCCCCCCGGAAAGGTTTCCAGGAAAAGCCTCTATCCGATCTAACATGTCAACTCTAGCTAAGACTTCAAGTGCACTCTCTTCTGCTTCCTCTTTACTCATACCTCTAACATGTCGCAATCCTAGTGTAATATTATCTAAAACCTTTAGATGAGAAAATAGCTCAAATGATTGAAAAACCATACCAATTTTAGAACGTATTTCATTAACATCGGCTAATGGATTATTTATAATTTGATTATTCAGTTTAATATTTCCTTTGGTTGGCTCTATGAGTCTATTTATGCATCTTAGTACTGTTGACTTTCCACTACCTGATGAACCAATAATCGCTACTGATTCTCCTTTCTTGACATCAAATGAAATCCCCTTAACTGCATGAACACCTCCTGGATAAGTTTTCTCTAGATTTTCAATGTCTAGTACAATTTCATCCATTTAATTCCCTCCTGAAATTCCTAATCCTGGGATTCTAGTTTTCTCTTCGAGCCTTCTTAGTAACAATGCTAATGACCAAGTTACTACGAAATATGCAATCATCACCATCCCCCATGTCCAGAAAATTTGGAAGGTTATTGCAACTACTAACTTACCTTGTCGTGTTAATTCTGTATATGCTATTACACTTGCTAATGACGAATTTAAGACTAAATTCACCATTTCATTCCCTAATGGGGGTATACAAATCCTAATTGCCTGTGGTAGAATAATTAGTCTCATTGTACCCATGTAAGTTAATCCAATACTTCTTCCTGCTTCCATTTGCCCAGAAGGTATAGCCGCGATTGCTCCTCTAATCGTTTCGCATTGGTAGGCTGCTGAATTTAATCCCAATGCAAAGATAGCACTAAGATATGACCTTTTTCCGGGCCCAAATAGACTCTCTTTGACATAATCAATCATAGGTGAAATGATATTATCTAAAGGACCTAGATAAGAAGAAATCAATGATAAATCACTTGTTATATCAACTCCTATGTTTTGTATATGTTTACCTAATTGTAGACCAAAATGAATAAACATAAACTGAACTAATAGAGGAGTATTTCTAAAGAAATCAGTATATAATGTAGCAATAGTTTGTAACGGTCTAATTTTCCATGGCTCTATTATTATCTTATTATATGTACCTTTAGTTATAGAAGTTAATCCCTCTGGAAGAATTCTTTTAGTCAGTAATACTCCTATGAAAATTAGAAAAACTCGCCATCCAAAGACTTCAATAAATGTAGATGAATATTTTCCAGTCATGTCAAAATCAACAAAAATTTCAGTTAAAATCACTAACCATAATAATAAAACCAATATTGGTTTACCATAAGATATTTTTTTCTTTTCAAAACTACCATTTGATGTTAAAAATAATATGCCTAAATATGTTAATCCTATCCCCCAAATCATTCTGAAAAATGCATCTGGATTTCCAATTGGCGCAAAGATATATGCTACTTGTGCAGATAATTTGAAGGTATTTGACCCTAGTTGGAATGCATGGAAATCAGAAATTGCGCTATATAAACAAACAAATCCTCCTTTTATAGCCCATTGCTCTGTAAATGGAATGCCCAGCAGTAAACTTAAACCAAGTAAGCGAATTATCGTTGTTCTATGATGATTAGGGATACGAATTCCTAAGAAACCTTCACTTTCAATTTTATTTTTATTTATATAATAGTTTAATATTGAAATAACAATAACAATTCCTAAGGATAATAAAACTCCCATCCCCATTCCATAAATCCTAGAATTAATTATTGTTACTGGAATAATTAACCAGAATAAAATCAATGTTCTTTCTAAATTCCCTTCAATCATTTGCTTCAAAGTCGTTGGCGCCGTCTTACACATTGCAAGAGCTATTCCTATGAAGAATCCTAATAATATTCCAAAAATCACTATCTTTACTGTTGCTTTCAATCCTTCTAATAAGTTATCTTTAGTAAAATCTACAAATTCGCTAAAATCACTTAAATCCATGATTTCGAATCCAATTGCATTGTCTTGTCCACCATTTTCAGTATATAATATAGTTCCATTATCACCCACAATAATTCCTACAAATGCAGTTTCCATGGCGATATCATTTATTGTAAAAACTCCTTCAATAGGCAATAGTTGAGGGCTCACAATATTACCTCCGTCTTTACTTAAAGCGATATAACCATTTTCACCTGAAAGTAATATTTTTGTGGTACTAAGTACTTCTACTGATGTCAGTTTGACACCTAAGGAAGTACTCATATTTTCTGATTCAATTTCCTTTAAATACCAATAATAACCAACTGTCGTGGTTAATGCTTCCTGCGTTGATTTCAATATTTGACCATCAGATGTTATTGCATAGCCTCTATTTATTCCATAAAAATCGATCGAAATAATATCCGAGTTAGATACCTCATCAGGAGTCTCTCTGATTTCCCAAGTTTCTCCATTATTCTCTGAACCTAATATTAATCCCGATGAGCCAGAAATCAATCCTCGTTCTCCTTCAAATACGATATCATTTAGATCTTCAGATACTAAACTTTCAATTTTAATCCAATTTTGCTGCTTAAAGTACCAAATTCCTCCATTATCGGATACTATGAATATTTCATTATTAGAGTTAATAGATACTGAACGTACATCAATTAAATTATTTATTTTTATTTCTATCCAATTTTCAGTATCATATTGCTTGTATATCACACTACCATTATTTCCGGCTGCTACAATTAATTCTTCATTTGCATATGCTGCTTTGAGATCTTCATTTGTCGGAGAATCAAACTGAATCCAATCTTCCATCTTTTCTCCAAAAATAATTTCTCCATCATCTCCGAAGACCCATGCATCTCCATTTTCATCTATTATTGCTGCATTGTAATTATTTTGTGAGTTTGATTCCACTAAACTCCATGAACTTTCATAATATCCTTCCGCGAAATTTGGAGTTATGAAAATTATAACTATCATGGATGTGATAAGAATTATCCTAGAAGATTGGGGAATACTCTGCCAAGAAAAAATACGATTTTCTATATTTGCCACTGTGACACCCAAGTCCTCATCCTATGGCCTTATTTATCAAATTAATATATTTCAAAATATTCCTAGTTCAAATTTTCCATCTTCTGTTGGATGTACTTTAGGATCCCATAATGGCGAGAATGTAAGATTTACATGAACGCTTTCTAAACCCTCTGTCAAAAGTGCTGCTCTATGAACTGCCGCCATTAATTCAGGTGCTACTGGGCATCCTGGACTGGTCAATGTCATATCAATCTCAGCATGTGATTCCTCTATCTTAACTCCGTAAATCAATCCTAAATCAATTACTGAAATTTTCATTTCTGGATCTTCAACTTCAATTAAAGATTGCATAACTTCTTGTTTGCTGACCATTCCTATACCTCCGCAAGTATTTCTGCCTCTGAAACAACTCTTTTGAACATATTTAGGAAGCCGTTTGCTCGGCTTGGAGTTAATGACGACTTTAGTCCCATTTCTTCTACATATTGAGGAGTTAATTTAGAGACCTCATTAGCGGACTGACCATTTACTGCGATTGCAGTGATAGCCATTAATCCTTGAACTATTTGAGCATCGGCGCCAGCTCTCAATAAGAATAGCCCGTTTTCATCTAGGGAGCATTTCACATGGGCTCTTGATTGACAGCCTAAAACTTGGTTTCCTTCATCCCATTCATCTAATGGTAGCGGGCTAGGATGTTTTTTTGCATATTCAAATAGTAATTCATATCTTTCCATAGAATCAAAGCAATCTTTGAATTCTTGAACTATTGAATCAAGATTTGATGGCCAAGACGTATCTCCCATGCGATGTCCTAAGAGTTATTTCTATTGAAATTGCTTATCTGTCTTATGCGAATCTTTCACAAATAAATCTTAAATGTGAGATAAATGACTCTACTTCTTCCTGTGTATTATATATCCAAAAAGAGGCCCTATTAGTCGATGGCACACCTAAAGCATCCATTAATGGTTGAGCGCAATGATGTCCAGTTCGTACTGCAAAACCTCCTTCATCTAGAAGAAATGCCAAATCTTGTGACTGAATAGTTTCATGCAAGAATGAAACTGCACCTGATGAATTTTTATTATGAGGATCCCCGTAAATTTTAATTCCCGGAATTTTATTCATTTCTCGACCTGTCCAAGATGCTATTTGGTGGACATGATCGTGAATTTCTCTCATTTCAAACTGTGATAACCATTCAACTGCTGCCCCCCAACCGATTGCTTCCGCGATTCTTGGAGTTCCGGTTTCAAACATTGTATTCCCATTTTGATAAGTCGAACCATCAGTTGTTACAGTTTTTATCATTGAACCACCTGTCATAAAAGGTCCCATTTCAGAAATCCTATCAGATGTCGCTAACAAACAACCAATCCCTGTTGGGCCAGCCATTTTATGAGCAGATATGGCAATAAAATCTGCACCTAGATTATTGAAATCAATTTTTTCATGAGGTGCCCCTTGTGCACAATCTAATAGGACATATGCACCTACTTCTTTACTCATTTGAATTATTTGTTCTATCGGATTTCTTATCCCTAATACATTACTTGTATGAGTTACACAGACTAATGATGCATCTTCTATAGCCACCTCAAAAGCATCCATATCTAAAGTAAAATTTTCATTATTAATCGGAACATATCGAACCTCAATTCCTTTCTCCTTAGATAGTTCTTGCCACGGTACAATGTCTGCATGATGTTCCATCTCAGTGAGTACAATTACATCATCTTCTTTGAGATTATATCTTGCCCATCCATAAGATACCAAATTAATTGCTTCAGTTGCACCACTAGTGTAAATTAGATTTTCAGGCGTTGTCCCAAAGAACTGTGAAATCTTCTCTCTAGCATTTTCTAATGCTGTTGTAGCTTCGTCTGCTAATGTATGATTGGCTCTATGTGCATTTGAATTATACTGTTCATAGTATTTTGTCATCGCATCTATTACACATTGTGGTTTTTGGGATGTTGCTGCGTTATCAAAATATACTAATTGTTTACCATTTGGAAGAATTCTACTTAATATTGGGAAATCTGAACGAATTGCCTGAATATCTAGTGCCATGATACATCTCTCTATACCTCCGTAATAGCGTTAAGATATCAAATAATGTATTTTTTTTATACCCGAACTTTATGTCTGCAGACCTCTCTGGGTGTACTGATGGCAGCGGGAGTTGGACAAAATGTGGTTGATTCGCTTGGGAAAAAGGATTTAAATTTAGATGGAAATGTAATAAATTTAGCTATAGTTGGAAGTAGTAGATTTTATGATTATGAGATTTTTGAGAGTTTGATTGACGACTGGGTCGATATTAACGGTTATCCTGATTTGGTAATTGTTGGGGGTGCCAGTGGTGTCGATTACATGGCTGAACGCTGGGCAGACAATAACTCTACACCTATTGCAATATTTACTGAAGAATGGAATGATTCCGATAGGACATTAAGAGACCGTGGCCGTCCCGAAGCTGGTAATAGTCTAACAAAAAAAATTCTTAATGCTGCAACAGATATTTTAGCAATACCCTCAAAAACTAGTAAATGGACTAGAATCATAATTGAAATGGCTTCAGAAATGAAAATTCCTACAACAATACATGAAATCATTGACTAATTTATAATTAATTTTTATTCTAACAACATCTGATTTAATATTTTTAGTAAACCCCTCAAAGTGACTTCACTAATTCCTGAAACTTTACAAACTTCACTCTGAGTTCTGGATGAACCGCTGTTTTGTGATGCTTTATACAAAATACAACCCGCAATTCCCGAAGGTTTCTTCCCTTGCCAAACCAAATCTTGACTGACTTTTTCCCATAAATCTCTTGTTTCTCCTAGAACATTTGGTGGTAATTGAAGATCAGAATGAAACTTTTCAAAATATTCTTCCGGTCCAGTAATGTGGTGTGTATTCATTTTTCTCGCTACCAATCTTATTGTTCTTTTCAATTCTTTTTCTTCAACTTCAGTAGTCATATCAAAGGCTTCAGCAATGATATCTATTCTTCGTGGAATTTCAGCTTGTCTTGCGGCTATGTATACGCAGGCCGCAGTAACTCCTCTAATACTCCTACCTGTAACAATACCTTCTTTCATCGCATGACGGTATAAGTTGGCTGCTTCTTGCTCAATTTGTGGAGGAAGATCTCCTTTATCTCGAATAAATTGCATTGCTATGGTTAAGTTTCTGCTCCTACTATCTCTAGTTTTACTTCTCTGATCAACTCTCTGCCTTCTTCTCCATTCTCGAAGATTCTTTCCACTCATTCCATGTCTTGCAGCCGCCCCTGAGGTCAAATCTGATCTGCTAATTTGAGTTGATAGACCTTTATCGGAAAGAGTTAAGCTTGTTGGAGCCCCAACTCTACTTCTATCCTCTCCACCTGAATGATTAGTCCATTCTGCTCCGGGGTCAATCATATTTTCAGCAGCGACATAACCACATTCAGCACATATGGTCTCCCCTCTAACTGGATCAGTGTCCCATGAATTAGAATCACAAATTCTACATTTGCCAGAAACAGCTTCTGTTCCTCTTGCCCTTGATGGTCTTTTAATGGAGGTAATTGCCTTCTTTCGAGTCACACCTTTGTCACTCTGTTTTATAGATGATTCTTGGCCATGTGTTTCTCGCTCCATCATATCAACCTCTAGTTGTATAGTACAGTCGACTATATTTAAAC
>TARA_B110000008_G_scaffold272980_1_pt1 | contig 16636 bp, 12 predicted proteins | sample TARA_B110000008 | Tara Oceans TARA_B110000008 (sample SAMEA4396496) | marine metagenome | biome: Westerlies Biome; feature: [DCM] deep chlorophyll maximum layer (ENVO:01000326); material: water (ENVO:00002006), including particulate matter (ENVO:01000060) such as... | depth 40 m
CAATTAATCTTTTTTAGGAGACAAAAGTTCTTTTTTAACAGAAGGATTTAAAGGAGAAATATCTAAACTATTAGCCTTATTTTTTTGATCTTGAATTTCTTTTTGCAAACTGGATGTGTCCTCTACTTTACCTGGCTTATCATATGCAATATTAAATGTTTGTCCAGCAACTTTATTTTTAATTTCTTCATAAAAGTCCTTAGGAACTAAAGTCCTCATTTGTTCTATTAAGTTTACTGAATATTCTCCAATTTCTAGATTTATCCTTCCATTTCTACCGACAAAATAGGCAAAATTAGAAACCACACTTATTAAGTTTTCTTTATCCCTAGGATCAAGTTTTCCTGCTAAATCAATATCCTCAATTTTCTTTAAAGACACTAGGACTAATTCTATAGAATCCTTTGCAATAACATATACATTAAATCCGCTCATCGTCATTCTTAATTGGGAAATATATTCAAGAGTATTTGATGGTACAACTAAAAAAATGTCTTTTTTTACTTTTTCTTGATCAGTATATTTATTTAAAGTTTTAGCTTGAGATTTTATATAATCAGGGAAATTATTTAAATCATCTGTTTTAGGAGATTTTGCATCAAAAATTATAAACTCTCCAGCAATTTCAATTGTATTATCCGGTTTTTTTTGAAGAGGAGGGTTTTTTATATAATTAATTCTCAATCTAGAGCAAAGTCTTTCTATTTCCTCCTCCGTATTTTTTTCATGATCTTGCCATTGTCTTTTCATTTTCTCTAATTTTTCATTCTCCCTAGTTTCTTTTTCTTGAAGTAATTTTTGCTCTCTGTTTTCTAAACTTTTAGTCGCTTGGTTAAACTGACCAAGAGCTTTACCATGTTCTTCAGCTCTTTTTTTATCTAAAGATTTAAAGCCTGTATTTTCATTACTTAAATCAGTGTTTTTATCTCTTAATATCCTCAGATCTGCGCTATTCTCTGTATTTATTTTTTTTATTACTTCTATCTCATTAATCTGTAATCCAATAGTTTTTTCAAGGTTGTTTATCTTATCATCTTGCTGTAAAATCTTTTTTTCAAGGGATTCAAATTCTGAAAAAGCATCAAAACTTAAACTTCTAATTTTAGACCATTTAAAAATTCTTTCAAAAAAAGATATTTCTTTTACTGAAGTAAAAAAAAGTTTTAATCTATCCATTATACTTAAATATTTTTTTTAATGTTGGTGAGGAAGTTCCCCATAATATAAATCCACTAATTACAGTAAAAATACCAAAAAGAGAGAAAATTCTAAGTAACAAATTATTAAAGTTATCACGACCTTGGTAATCCATAATATGACCCATCCATAAAAAATCGAAAATTCTCCAACTAGAATATCTGACTTTTTGAAAAATTCCACTTTTAGCATCAATGTATGCTACTATTTTCTTAGGATGATCATAAATAATTGCATAAGCAGGAAGAGGATTTCCTCTATATTCATGATGATTTCCTGCTTTTTTAATTTTTTCAATTTTCAATACTTTTAAATCATCTCTCATATATTTTTTTGAAACCCATAAAGCCTCTTCTTTACTTATTTCATTCTTAAAGTCTCCATTTCTTGCGTTATAAAGATATTTTTTATTGACCCAATAAAATGGAGTGTCTGAAATTTCTACCAAACTAATATTGTTAATTTCCATAGGGATACTATCAATATCAATTAGATTTTTATGGACAAAAGTTGGAGGTAATTCTTTTCTGAAATGATCTCCATGAATTTCATCAATATTGGTCCAGCTAAAATATAATCCGGAAATTGTCCAGGCTAAAAACTGAATGCCAATTATTAAGCCTAAATATCTATGAGTTTTTCTTACTAGCCAAGCTTTTTTTTGAGATAACATTAAAAATGATGTTATAAATTATTAAAAATAATAAAGCAATTCATATAGTATAAAATTTTTGTTTTCTTTAAAGAGCCTTAACTATATTTGCCGAAATTAAAATTAGTGAAAATTAAAATTAACTTTTTATTATTCTTGTTTTTTTCAGGATTATTTTTCTCAGTAAAATCTCAAAATATTATTGAACCAATAAAAATTAATGATGATCAAATTATTTTGGATGGAATAATTAACAAAGAAGAATGGAAAAATGCCTCAAAAGTAAGTCTTAATTATGAATTCAAACCAGGCTATAATACTACTCCTGATAAAAAAACAGAAGTTTATATACTTTATTCAAAAAAGAACTTATATATAGGTTTTTATGCATATGATGATTCTTCTAGTGTAAGAGCTTCTATAAGACAAAGGGACGATTTTAACATGTTTGGCAATGATGATTGGGTTAATGTAAAATTAGATACTTATGGAGATTCTAGAAATAATTACAACTTAGTTTCTAACCCTTTTGGAAGTCAAGCTGATGCAAGACAAACAGATGCAATTGACGAGTTTGAAAGTTATGATCTTAATTATAATATTGAATTTGAAACCTCTGGAAAAATACTAAATAATGGGTATAATGTAGAATATAAAATTCCATTTAAAAATCTCCCTTTTACCAATAAAAAAACCCAAGAATGGAAATTTAGATTCTTTAGAAGAACATACCGTGACGGAAATGAAGTTGAATTTATAAGTTCAAAATATGACCGTAATAATTCTTGTGATGTTTGTCAAACAACTGATATAATTATTTTAAAAGATATAGAAATAGAAAAACGTTTTGAATTACTCCCATATATTTCATCTAATATAACTGGAGAAAAACCAGATAAAAATTCAAAAATTAATTATAATAAGTTAAAAACAGACTTTGGATTAGGTTTAAATATTGACTTAAATAAAAATACTTTATTTGAAATAACTTATAATCCTGACTTCTCTCAAGTTGAAGCTGATGTTACTCAACTAGACATTAACTCTTCCTATGCATTAGAGTATCCAGAAAAAAGACCTTACTTTAATAGAGGAAGTGATATTGTGAAATTTACTGATGGAGCTTTTTATTCAAGATCAATTAATAATCCTTTAGTTTCAACAAAATTAGTTAGTCAAGGTATTAATTCAAGAATATATTTCCTTACGGCAGTAGATCAAAATTCACCATATCAAATTGGTGGAGAGGATAAATCTTATTTTGGAGAAGGAGGTGAATCTTATGTAAATGTATTTAGATATCAACATATCCTAAATAAAAACAAAAGAATTGGATTTTTAACTACAAATAGATACCATAAAGATGGCGGTTATGGAAACTTGATAGGAACTGATGGATGGTTTCTTTTGTCAAAAAAATTAAGAATTTCATACGAATTTTTTACCAATTTTAATAAAGAACCTATATCAAATTGGATTGAAACAAATGATTTTATTGAAGGAAAGTCCGTAAAATTGGATGGAGACAAACTAAGAGGTAATGCTTTTTACTTTGAAGTATATAGAAACACCGAAAATTGGAAATCATTTTTCTCTTTTTCAAATATTTCCCCAAATTATCAATCAGATGTTGGTTTTATGGTTAAAAATAATCGCAGATGGACTACGTTTTTTCAATCATATCAAAATTACTTAAATAAAAAAGCTTTACAATTTTTTAGTATTGGTACTAAATTAGACGTTCTTTATACATTTGAAAATAAATTAAAAACAATAAGTCTTGATGGCATAATAACTTTAAGAACTATTTTAGGTTCTCTGATTGAATATACTTATGATTGGGATATCTATAAGGTCTATTTGGGTAGAGTATATAAAAATCTTCCGGCAAATAGAATTGAAATTACAAGTTCTCCAAACGAATTCTTTTCATTTATGATGAATATGAGTATTGGAAAAGACATTGCTTATAATGAAGATGTTCCAGAGATTGGAAAAGAATTATCCTTATTTTTTTCACCATCATTCCAGGTTAATAATAACCTAAATATTCAACCCTCAATTAGATTTGCTAGATTAAAAAAATTAAATGAAAATTCTAATTTTTACAAGGGTTATATATCTAGATTCAGCTTCAAATATCAATTCAATAATTCATTGAACATTAGACTAATTTCAGAGTATAATGATTTTTATGAACAATTTTTTATTCAACCATTGATTCAATGGAATCCAAATCCATCAACAATTTTTTATATTGGAGGAAACCAAGGATCAATTGAAGACTTTAATTCAGAATTCTCTAGCCCATATAGAATTGATAGAACTCAATACTTTTTAAAATTTCAATATTTGATTGGTCTTTAATTCTCATTCAAAATTAATAAAGTTTCTAATTCCAAAGACTTATACTGTTTATCAAAACTTTTAAAATCTTCAGAAATTATTTGATTAATTTCCTTCATTAAAGCATCCGATTTAATATTTAAATCATTAAATAAATCTATTGCACCTGAAGTAACTTCTGGTTCGGATGAATCGATATAATCTTTTAAATTAATATATTCTGCATTCAACTTATTATTAAAATTAATTACATCTTGAAAAGTTTTTTGTTTGGGTTGTATTAACTTTTTTTCCCAATTCTTCAACCTAACTTCAATATTCTTTGCCATAGAAATAGTTTTTTTATATAAATTTTCGTTATCCTCTATTTTTGTTTGTTTTTCTAAAATATCAATATAGAAATTTAATTGCTTTTGAATTGATCGCATTGAATTTACAGCAGTATGAATCTCCTTAATTTTAGAATCTATTTTTCTTAAGATTTCTTGTTGATCATCATAAGCTTCTTTTGAAAATTTATTTTTTGGATCTGAGAGAATTTCAAAATTAGTTTCACTAAATCTATCGTTAACTTTTATTCTTGCCGAATACTCTCCCGGAGCAACCATAGATCCCTCATAGCCTCCATAAACAAATACATTATCGATATAAGGCAATTTTTCTCTTTTAAAGTCCCAATGAAATCTATTAAAACCTTTTTTGGATGGGATAGGTTTAGAAATTTTTGGACCGCCAGGCCAAGTCTTTTTTAATTCATCTTTTTTATTAGAGTATGTTCTAATTACTTTATTATTTTCAAGAATTTCCAATTGAATTTCAATTGAATCTGTCTCCATCGGAAGATAGTAATCAAGTGTTATTCCTGGAAGTGGATTAGTTCCAAGACTATTATTTGATTTAGACCTTCCCCCAATAATCTTATATGTATCCTTAGGTTTTAAAATCTTTAGATCTTTAATTTCATCAATAATCTGAAATGGGGCTATATCATCTAAAATCCAAAAAGACCTTCCAGATGTAGCAGCAATAAGATCATTATCATTAATATACAAATCTGTTATGGGAACTACAGGTAAGTTTAATTGTAATTGATTCCAATTTTCACCATAATCTTTTGATAAATAAAACCCTGTCTCAGTTCCTGCATATAATAATCCTTTGATTTTTTTATCAGCCCTTACAACCCTGGCGAAGTTATGTTTGCCATCTATTCCTTTATTAATTAATTTCCATGCTTCTCCATAATTTGATGATTTAAAAATATATGATTTAAAATCCATAAACTTATATCTCATTGCAACAATATATACAGAACCAGGTTCATGGGGCGAAACCTCAATACTATTAATAATTGCTTCACCCAATCCTTTTGGTGTTATGTTTTTCCATGAGATTCCACCGTCACGTGTAATATGTACTAAACCATCATCATTTCCTGCATATATAATATTGCTGCTTCTAGGAGAGATAGCTAGACTCATAATAGTATTATAAACTTCTCCACCAGCTCCCTCAATTGTAAAAGGCCCCCCACCTTCTTTTTGTCGATCCTTATTATTTTTTGTCAAATCTGGACTAATTACCTTCCAATCCTTTCCCTGATTACTGGTTTTAAAAACCACATTTCCTGCATGATAAATTGTTTTTGGATCATTAGGATCAGAAATAATGGGGGCATTCCAATTATACCTATATTTAAAATCTTTTGGAACTTTTCCAAGACCTAATTCTGGATACTGTTGAATTGATTTAGATTCATTAGTTTTTCTATTCCATATTTCAATTATTCCATTTAAACAACCTCCATAAACCAATAAAGGATCTTTTGAATCAAAAGCAATAAAAGCACTTTCACATCCAGAAACTGAATACCAATCTTTCCAACCAATTCCTTGAGAATTAGTTCTACTTTTAATTCCTATAGCTGAATTATCTTGTTGTCCTCCATAAACATGATATGGAACTTGATTATCAGCAATAACTCTATAAAATTCAGCAGTAGGCTGATTTTGCTGGGTACTCCAACTTTTGCCTCCATCAAGAGAAACATTAGCACCACCATCATTTGAATTAATAATTATTTTGTTGTTGAAAGGATGAATCCACATATGATGATTATCAGTGTGAGGAGTTGGCATTACTTTAAAAGTTTTTCCTCTATCAATTGATTTTAATGCTGGAGCATTTAAAACATATACTGTGTTTTCATCTATTGGATCTGCAAAAACCTCCATATAATACCATGATCTGGCAACAGTGACTCTATCTTTATTTACTTGTTTCCATTTTTTCCCTCCATCATCAGACCTATATACTCCTCCTTTATCATCAGCAGCTTCAATATTTAAGTAAACAATCTGACTATTAGCCCTTGAAACTGATATACCAGATTTTCCAAAAGAATCTGGTAATCCTTTTTGAATTTTTTCCCAATTGTTACCTCCATCAATTGATTTATAAATACCAGAATCAGGACCGCCAGATGTGATTTTCCATGGTGTTCTTTTATGGTCCCACATAGCTGCATAAAGAATTCTTGGATTATTCATATCCATACTTAAAGATGAAGCACCGCTTGTTTTAGATTTGTATAAAATTTTCTTCCAACTTTTACCTCCATCTAAGGTTCTATATACTCCCCTTTGTTCACTTGGGCCATATTGTGCCCCTTGCGCAGCTACATATATAATATCAGGATTATGAGGATGTATTCTAATATCAGAAATGTGTCTTGAAAATTCTAGTCCAATATGAGTCCATGTTACACCTGAATCGTTTGACTTATAGACACCATCACCCATAGATGTCATTACCCCTCTCGCGGCATGTTCTCCCATTCCAACAATTACAACATTTGAATCACTTTCTGAAACTTCTATAGCTCCTACAGATCCTGTTTTAAAAAATCCATCTGAAATATTTTTCCAACTAATACCGTTATTAGTAGTTTTCCAAACTCCTCCACCAGTAATTCCCATATAAAAAACCCCCGGTTCGCCAATTACACCAGTAGAACAAACACTCCTACCTCCTCTAAATGGACCTATATTTCTCCACTCAAATTTATTGTAAGAAATTGGTGATTTATTTTTATCAACTTTTTTATTTCTTTTTTTTTGTCCATTTAAAGTTGAAAAAACAAAAAGTATTAAAAAAAAGTATCTAATTCCTAACTTCATATAAAACTCTTAAGAATCTATAGGTATTGATTTATTTTTGAAATCATTAATAATTTTTTCTGGACCTTTTAATTTATAATTCTTTAAAATTTTTTGTCCTAAATTTCCAGTTGACTCCGGCACATTTTTATCCCCCCAAATCATCATTTGAATAATTGTTGGATAAATTTCTAAACCTTTATTAGTGAGAAAATAATGTTTTTCTTTTTTATTACCACTTAATCTTTTAAAACCTATTAATCCAAATTTTTTTAGCTTTTTTAATCTATTTGTTAAAATATTTCTTGCAATTTTTTCTTTTGAAACGATTAATTCAGAAAACCTTTTTTTTCCAAGGAATAGATCTCTAACAATAAGCAATGTCCATTTATCTCCAATTATCTCAACAACAGAATTTAATGGACATATTGATCTAAAGCTCATCCAATAAATTTATGAAACTTTTTGTGAAATACTAAATAGATATTTAATTAATATTCATTCTATATAAATTGAAAATAAAATTATTTTTTCTTATTTAAGAAGTTTTTTCCTATAAATTAACTTTTATAAGTCTAGGATAACCAAACCCCTCAGATTCTGAGGTTAACCAAAATGAATTATTATCAATTATTTTAATTGCTTCAATTTGAGCATCCTTAATTGGAAGTTTATATTTTTTGAATTTATACCAATTATTTTCTTCTACTTTAAATTTTTTAAATATATAAATATATTGATCATATAAATCATACCCTGATAAAGCAAGTAATTGAAGCTTTTCATTATAATCTCCTCCTGTAATTAATGATTCTACTTCTAATGATATCTTAGATTCTAGTTCATAATCTCCTGGTGTTTTGGGGAAAATATAAATCTCAGTGGATAAATCTTTTCTGTTTTTAGAAAAAAGAGCTAATGAATCGCCTAAGGTAATTATAGCCTCAGAATCAAATCTATTTAATTTTAAATAATTAAATGATTTTTGCTTTTTATATTTAATTTTAGTACTATCCAAAATATTGAGTTTTTTATCAAGAATATATATAGTTAAATTTTTTCGAGTAGCATAATTATTTCCTACATCAGCTATATAATATTTTTCTCCGTCAAATGTTATATCTTCCCAATCTCTATTTATAATCGTATAAAATCTTATAAATTTCAATAGTTCACCTTTATAATTAAATTCATAAAGTTTTGGATCATCTCCTGAATCATTATGAGTAATGAAATTATTACCAATATACTCTAAACCCGATGTTTCTTTAATTTTTTTTGGTAATGTTATTTCTTCTATTTTAATTTGAGAAAAAATTGGAGAATAATTGAATAATAAAATCAATATAAAAAAGTATTTAATATAATTCATAAACTATTTTTGTTACCAAAATCGAATTTAATAAATTAAATTAATTAATTATGAGTAGACATTTAACTTATCGTTCTGGAAACCCCGTTTTAAACAAAAGTACCTTTTTATCTAGTCATGTTCAATCTGAAAAAATGACAATTAACGGTACCGTAAATAAAACTTTAATTAGTTTAATTTTATTAATTACTGCTGGTTATTATTGTTTTACTTCAGTTAGCCCTGTTATAATTTTTGGAGGAGCAATTGGAGGTTTAATAGTTGCTATAATTACTATTTTTAAAAAAGAATGGGCTCCTATTACTGTGCCAATTTATGCTTTATTAGAGGGCTGTTTTTTAGGAGGTATTTCATATATGTATAATACAATGTATGAAGGCATTGTTTCAAATGCAATTTTCTTGACTATTGGCATCTTGCTTTCTTTATTATTTGCATATAAATCAGGATGGATTAAACCAACTGAAAATTTCAAACTTGGCATTGCTGCAGCAACCGGAGGGATTTTTATTGTTTACTTAATAAATATGATAATGGGATTTTTTGGAAATCAAATGGGGATTATGGATATTAATAATTCATCCATGTTTAGTATTGGCTTTAGTCTTTTTGTTGTTGTAATTGCATCATTAAACCTTGTTTTAGATTTTGATTTTATTGAAGAAGGTGCCGAAAAAGGAGCACCCAAGTATATGGAATGGTATGGAGCTTTTGGCCTTCTTGTTACCCTTATATGGTTATATTTAGAAATTTTAAGATTACTGGCAAAATTAAATTCAAGAAGATAAAAAAAAAGCCCTCCGATTAAGGAAAGCTTCTCATTAGTTGCAAAATCATTTTTAAAAAAAATGACTTTAACAACACACAACATTTTTATAACGTTAAGAAAACAATTTTATTTTCTTAATTTTTTATTAAACAAATTTAAATAATTTTCAAACAACTCTCATAATAATATTATTAAAATAAAGCTGTTAATGAATAGCTTTATTTCCTCTAACTTTAGAGCTCATTCTAATAGCATCTTCTACATTATAAACAAATATTTTTCCATCCCCAACTTGACCATCAGAACCATAATTAAGAATAGTATCAACACACTTTTCGAGATTTTCGTCACTAACTACACAAATAATCATAATACGATTTTGTAATGTAAGTGAATCTTTTGTTCCCCTATAAATTTTAGTATAACTTTTTTGTAAACCTGTCCCTTGAGCAGCAATTACCGTCATACATGGTATCTCAACATCTTTTAATCCTTGTTGTACACTTTTAAGTTTAGAAGGTCTGATTATAGCCTCAATTTTTTTCATAATTTTTATTTAAAATTTTAATTAATCATAAGTTGAATATGATGATATTCCAAAAGAAACAGAATCAATTCCGGCAATTTCTTCTTCTCTTGAAATTCTAACTCCAACTGTTTTCTTTAATATAGTCATAATAATAAAAGTAAAAATAAATGAAAAACTAGCAATAGTTAAAACTCCTATTATTTGAGTAATTAATTGAGAGGTTCCTCCTCCAAAAAACAATCCACCATCTGATGCAAATAAACCTACAGCAATTGTGCCAAAAAACCCATTAATTCCATGAACTGCGATAGCTCCGACAGGATCATCAATTTTTAACTTATCTATAAAAATTACAGCAACGTCTACAAGAATACCAGCAAAAAGCCCTATAATTATAGCTGATACAGGTCCAACAACATTACATCCTGCTGTAATGGCTACTAGTCCAGCAAGTATACCATTAATTACCATTGTAATGTCAATTTTTCCATAATTAAAATAAGTATAAATCATAGTTGACATACCTCCAGCTGCAGAAGCTAAAAAAGTATTAATAACAACTGATCCTATTAACTCCCAATTACCTATTGCGCCAAGAGTTGATCCTGGGTTAAACCCAAACCATCCAAACCATAATATAAATCCTCCTATTGCAGCTAAAGGAAGATTATGTCCAGGAATAGTGTTTGCCTCTCCACTAATATTATATTTACCTAATCTAGGACCTAAAACTATAGCTGCAGCCAGTGCTGCAAAACCTCCCATAGCATGAACAGCAGCAGAACCTGCAAAATCATTAAATCCTCTTAAAGCAAGCCATCCATTTGGATTCCATACCCAATTCGCTACAACGGGATATAAAACAGAACAAAAAAGAATGACCAAAATTGTGTAAGACCATAATTTCATTCTTTCAGCAAGTGCACCTGAAACAATTGAGATTGCAGCAATAGCAAAACCAAGTTGAATAAACCAAAATAAATTATTCGAAACTGTTAAATTTAAGCCTAAATCAGTTTGTGCAATTCCAACATCAAAAGCAAACCATCCATTTGATGCTCCATAAGCAATTCCAAAACCTACAACAAAAAAAGCAAGACCTCCAAAAATTATGTCGATAATTACTTTTGCAATAATACTCATTGCATTTTTCGATCTAATAAAACCCGCTTCAAGGAATGCAAAACCGGCTTCCATAAAAAAAATAAGAGCAGCACAAAGGGCTACCCAAACTGTGTTTATTGCATAGACAGGGTCTAATGCATTATCTAATAAATTTTCCATAAAAAAATGTTTGTTTAGTAGTTTAAATAGAAATAATTTATTTCTATTTAAAAAATTAATTTATATTTCGTTTTTGATTTTTATTAAAACAATATTTTTATTTAAATAATTTTAGAGGTTTAATAAAATTCCCTACCAAAAAATATGAAATATTCATTTGAATATTTTCAAAATTAAATCCTAAAATTTTATATATATTGAAGATCTTAAAATTATTATATTTTTTCAGTGAAAAAAAAGATTGTTATAGCAGGGGCTACAGGTTTTATTGGAAGGTGGATCATAAAAGAATTTCAAAAAGATTTCAAAATTATTGCTCTTAGTAGAAAAAAAATATTTCGTCAAGAAAACGAAAACATTGAATGGAGAAAAGTTGATCTTTATTCAATATCAAGTAGTGAAAATGCCTTAAAAGGAGCAGATATTGGAATATATTTAGTTCACTCAATGCAGCCATCTACAAGACTTAGTCAAGGAAAATTTGAAGATACTGATCTACTTTTAGCAGATAATTTTTCAATAGCTGCCCAAAAAAATAATCTTAAACAAATAATTTATTTAGGAGGTATTCTTCCTAAGGATAAACATGAAATATCTAAACATTTATCATCTAGATACGAAGTTGAAAAAACTTTAGGTAGCAGAGATATTCCTTTAACAGCTATTAGAGCTGGAATTATAATAGGACCAGGTGGTTCGTCTTTTAAAATAGTCACTAATTTGATTAAAAACCTTCCAATAATGGCTTGTCCTAAATGGACAAAATCAGAAAATCAACCCATAGATGTTTTTGATGTTTTAAATATTGTAAAACAAAGTTTAGGCAATAAATTAACTTATAATAAAAATATTGAAATAGGAGGTCCAGAAATAATGACTTATATGGAACTCTTAATTAAAACATCAAAACTTATGCAAAAAAATCGTTTAATTTTTTCAATACCACTTTTCACTGTTGGTTTATCAAAATTATGGGTTAGTTTATTTACTGGATCAAGTATGAATTTTATATCTCCTCTTGTAGAAAGTCTTAAACACAAAATGATCCCTGAAAATAAGTATTCAGAATTGTTTAAAATAAAATTTTCTTCAATTGAAAAAAGTATAAAAAAAGCGCTAACAAAAGAATTTCCTAAATCTCCTATTTTTCAAAAATCCAAAAAAGAAAAAAATACTGTTAGGAGTATTCAGAGGATTTACAATCCAAAAAAATACGATACTCAAGTAGTTGCAAAATATTATCCAATTTGGTTAAGTAAAGTTTTTGCAGGAATTATAAATTCAAATTTTGATGGACAGTTTTTAAGATTTTATGTTTTAAAAACTATGCTTTTAGAACTAAAATTAATTGAAGATAGAAGCTCAAAAAATCGTCAACTTTATTATATAACGGGAGGAATATTAACAAAAAGAAAAGATTTAGGTTGGTTAGAATTTAGATCAATCTTGAATAATGAATTCATAATTACTGCAATTCATGAATATGTGCCAAAATTACCTTGGTTTTTATATAAAATAACTCAGGCTAAAATTCATCTGTATGTAATGAATAAATTTGAGAAAGAAATTTCCAAAAAAAAGATTAAAAAGACCTCAAAGTTTCTCTAAATAATGAACTCTAGCATATAAAGCTCTCATCTAGTTCTTTTGAATCTTTATACTTTATACTTAATTATCATTTGTTTTAATTAATTATTTTAATTTTTATAATTAAAGTTTATGGAAACTGAATTTGCATTTGTTTGATCCTTAAATTTTTTTAATTTTTTTAATAGAGTTTGTTTTTTTTCATTGAATGACAATGATAAATCATTGAGTTCCCCAGGATCATTCTTAAGATTAAATAATTCAGCATGATTTGACTCATAATGAAATACTAATTTCCAATCTCCTGATCTAATTGATGAACCCGGTTTCCATAAACTTCCGTGATAATGTGGAAAATGCCAAAAAATATCCTCTCTTTCAATTTTTTTATTTTCTTTTAGTCTTTGCATCAAACTAATACCATCCATTTCTATTTCATGCTTAATTCCAATAAAATCCAAAATAGTTGGAAATAAATCATGGGAAACTGTTAAATCTTCTATTATAATATTTTCAGTTTTTTCTGGAGTTTTAATTAGTTGAGGTATTTTTATTCCTCCTTCATAAAGCCATCCTTTACCAGCCCTTAAAGGATAGACTGATGTTGGAGAAATTTTCTTTTGAGTTGATAAGCCACCATTATCTGATGTAAAAATTATAAGTGAATTATCATATAACCCAATATCTTTTAAACTTTTAATTAGTTTTCCTATGTTTTTATCAACTGCATATACCATAGAAGCATATTTAGAATTAGTTTGATTCAATCTAGTAATTGCCTCACCTTCTTTTTTTGTTCGTACTAAATTATCGCTCATTTTAGATAATTTTTCATTAAAATAATCGACATGATTCATATTTGCCTGAATGGGAGTGTGAACATTGTAAAATGAGAGAAAAAGTGCAAATTGTTTTTTCTTATCATGATTTTTAATCAAATTTATTGTCTCATCTGTTAATCTATCTGTTAAATATTCCCCTTCTGGCCCATCAATTAGTTTAGGATTTTTATATGGCGAATAATATCCTCCCATTGGTTTTCCTTTTTCAAACCCTCCAATATTAATATCAAATCCATTATTTTCTGGATAAAAGCCTTGAGAACCTAAATGCCATTTACCTACATAAAAAGTTTTGTATCCAGATTCTTTTAATTTTTCAGCTATAGTAATTTCTTTTAAAGGAAGTTCATTTAAATCTTTTGGACCAAGAAGAGGTTTATCTTTTGGGTCCCTTCCTGGAATCCAATCTGTTATATTTAATCTAGCAGGATGTTTTCCAGTCATAATAGAAGCTCTAGTTGGAGAGCAAACTGGACTTGAAGAATATGCATTTATAAACTGAAAACTTTCATTAGCTAACTTATCAATATTTGGTGTTTCATAAAACTTACTTCCAGAATAACCCAAATCATTCCATCCTAAGTCATCAACTAAAATAAAAATTAGATTAGGATTTATCTTTTCTGAATTACAACTAATTAAAAACAAAAAAACACAAATGAATTTGAATATATTTTTCATTTATTAAATGACTAAATTTTGATATATTCAATATAAATATTATTTAATTATTATGAGAAAAAAAATTAGAATGATTCGTAAAATGATTTTAGTTTTTCTATTTACAATTGGATCGGTTTCAATTTTATCTTGCTTATCAACTGAAAAAAAGAAATATTTGGGGAGTCCTAATATTATAATTGTATATACAGATGATCTAGGATATGGTGATGTTAGTGCCTACAAAAAAGGTACCCTAAATACTACTAATATTGATAAGTTAGCTAATGAAGGTATAAGATTCAATAATGGTTATGCATCTTCAGCAACTTGTAGCCCAAGTAGATATGCTTTGTTAACAGGAACATATCCATGGAGAAATTCAAGAGCAAAAATTATAACTGGAGGGTCTTTAATTATTGACACAACTGAAATGACTATTCCTAAACTATTAAAAACTAAAGGGTATCATACAGGTATTGTTGGCAAATGGCATCTCGGGTTAGGCATAGATAAAATAAATTACAATTCTAAAATATCTCCTGGACCAAATCAAATTGGTTTTGATTATTCTCATATAATGGCAGATACTCAAGACCGTGTTCCAACTGTTTATATAGAAAACGGTTATGTAGTAAATCTTGATCCAAATGATCCTATAGAAGTAAACTTTTTTCACCAAAAAAAACAGGATGATTATGGACTTCCCACAGGTATTAAAAACCCAGAACTTACAACTATGAAATGGCACCATGGTCACAATGGTTCTATTGTTAATGGTGTTCCTAGAATTGGATATATGAAAGGAGGAGAAAATGCAAAATGGAGTGATATTGATATGGCAGATCATTTTTTAAAAAAAGCACAAGACTATATAAAAGAGAATAAAGACAAACCTTTCTTTCTTTATTATGCTTTACAACAACCTCATGTACCAAGAACACCTCATCCTAGATTCGAAGGGAAATCTGGTATGGGGCCAAGAGGTGACGTAATTATTGAAGCAGATTGGTGTGTTGGAGAACTTTATAAAACCCTGGAATCATATGGGATTTTGGAAGATACATTAATTATTTTTTCTAGCGACAATGGTCCCGTTTTAAATGACGGATATTATGACGATGCAGTTGAAAAACTTGGAGAACACACTCCTAGTGGTGGATTAAGAGGAGGTAAATATAGTCTTTTTGAAGCAGGCTCAAAAGTTCCTTTTATTGCCTATTGGAAAGGTAGAATAAAACCCAATGTATCAAATGAAATAATCTCTCAAATAGATCTTTTAAATTCAATATCAACTATAGTTGATATTGACTATAAATCAAAAGACGGTGTCGATCTTTCGAATCTAATTTTAAATAATGAAGGTAAAGGAAGAAAAGAACTTATTGTTGAAGCATCAACTAGGACTGCTTATAGAAAAGAAGATTGGGTAATGATCCCTCCATACAATGGACGTGAAATGCATAAAGAAGTAAATATTGAGTTAGGAAATTCAAAAGATTTTAAACTTTATAATCTAGCGAAGGATCCTTCACAAAGGAAAAACCTTTCTGAAAAAGAGCCTGAAAAGTTAAAAGAAATGGTTTCAAGTTTTGTTAAGATTAGAGGTGAAAATTTTTCTAATATTAAAAACTTAGTTTTGGAATAAAAAAAATTAATATGAAAAAATTAACATTCTTATTTATAATATTCTTTATTCTTATTTCATATAGTCAATCTAATGAAGAAAATAAACTCAATTTTATAATTGTTTTTGTGGACGATATGGGTTATGGTGATATAGGATCATACGGCCATCCTACGATCAAAACTCCAAATCTTGATAGAATGAGTTATGAGGGACAAAAATGGACTCAATTTTATTCTGCGTCAAGTGTTTGTACACCAAGTCGAGCAGCCCTACTAACAGGAAGACTTCCTATCAGAAATGGAATGATTGGAAGTAAAGAGAGAGTTCTTTTTCCCAACTCCAAATATGGTCTTCCTGATTCTGAAATAACTATAGCTGAAAAATTAAAAGAATCTGGATACAAAACGGCCGTAATAGGTAAATGGCATTTAGGGCATAAAAAAGAATATCTCCCCCTTCAACATGGATTTGATTATTATTATGGAATACCATATTCAAATGATATGGATAAAATGTATGGTGAAACATGTTGTCCAGGATCACAATATTGGCAGAAATATGAAAATAAAAAACCAAAATCTTCAATGTATAATGTTCCCATAATTGAGAA
>TARA_B110000008_G_scaffold188068_1_pt1 | contig 16541 bp, 12 predicted proteins | sample TARA_B110000008 | Tara Oceans TARA_B110000008 (sample SAMEA4396496) | marine metagenome | biome: Westerlies Biome; feature: [DCM] deep chlorophyll maximum layer (ENVO:01000326); material: water (ENVO:00002006), including particulate matter (ENVO:01000060) such as... | depth 40 m
TCTAGAATTTTTCGTGCCGTCTGATGTCCCGATAATACCGCCGCCTGTATTGTTCCGGGTACCAAACAGTCCCCAGTCAAGAAAACATTTTGTATCGTGGTGATCAACTGGCCATCACTAAACGGTTGATCATTTGGAATTCGTCCACCCACAATTACAACATGTTCTGATGTTAATTTCAGTTTTTTATTGTCGATGGTGTTAATAAGTTCGAAATTCTGATTAATTTTGTAATTTAATGCAAACTTAATTTCTAAGGATTTTAGCCTCTCTATAATTGCAGCTTGTTCTAAAGTGTATTGTGTCCAGGTAGAAACGGTAGGAAGCGGGGTTACGTAAGTGACGTTATGGCCATTATTCAGTAATTTCTCAGCAATTACGCTGGCCATGTAATTGTGATCATCGTCATATACAATAAATTGGTCTAGGGTAGAATTGGGAAATTTTTCCAGCATAATATCGTCTGGAGTTAAAATAGAGTACTTCTTTGTCTCTATAGGTTCGAAATTTGTTGACCCAACGCAATCAGCTCTCCACGTTGCCCCCGTAGCTAAGGTCACGGTATCAGATCCAAATTCTTTTATGTCGTTAATTGACATGTGGCTAGAAAGAAATATTCGTGAATTATTTTTCTGAGATAGTTGATATACTCGATAATCTTTGACCCTGTTCCAAGCATTTAATCCTGGAAGTCTTGCCTCTTGGGCCACTCTTCCACCTGGTTCATTTCGTGCTTCAGCAACTGTAACATCATGTCCTGCGTTTGCTAATGTTAAAGCGCATTCTAAGCCTGCTGGGCCTGACCCAATAATAAGATGCTTTTCTTTTTTTCTTGAGATTGCTGGCGTTTCGGGATGCCACCCTTTTCTCCACTCTTCGCTAATTGTTGGGTTTTGAGTGCATTTTACAGGCACTCCATATGCGTCCATGCTCACGCATACATTACACCCTATACATTCTCTAATATTTTCAATTTGATTATTTTTGATTTTACTAGGTAGAAATGGATCTGCGATAGAAGGTCGGGCTCCACCAATAAGATCTAATTGCCGGTTTTTTATCAATGAGACCATTAAATCTGGTGACGTGAATCGACCTACGCCAACCACTGGCTTTGAAGTAATAGATTTAACGAAATTAGTATATTCAAGTTGAAAGCCTTCATCCGCAAACCTTGATGTTTGACTGTCTTTTGGCCACCCAGATAAGTTAATATCCCATAAATCAGGATGTTCTGCGAGAGCTTCAATAACATCACGCCCCTCTCCGTCTTGGGACATTCCAAAGGGTTTGTCTGGTTCAGCTATACTAAATCTAAGTGCAACTGCAGCAGTTCCATTAGCCATTTCTAAAGTATCTTCCAGGACTTCCTTTAACAAACGGATTCGGTTTTCAAATGTTCCACCATATTGGTCAAGTCTCTTATTTGTATTGACCGATAGGAAATGACTCAAAATAGAAAGTCCGTGAGCTGCGTAAACATAAATTATGTCATAACCGGCTTTAAGGGAACGCTTGACAGCTGCTTTATGTTCATTTCGGAACGATTTAATATCCGTAAGATCCATAGCCTTACTTTGACTAGGAATTTCTGGTCTTAAGATACTCAAATTTGAAGGGCCAATTATTGGTAATCCCGTTGTAAGGTTTCTACTTTGCATGCCACCATGTCCGAGTTCAATAGCAGAAAGTGAGCCGTGTTTCTTTATCTCGTTAACCTGTAAGTGATGGCGTGGTATGTCTTTTTCATCCCATATACGTTCCATAGGATGATTGGCATAATCTGAACTGGGAGAAATCTCCGTTAACCCAACTGCAACTGTTCCCCATCCACCCTCAGCTTTCATTGCCCTTAGGGCGATCGCACCTTTGGGCTCCGTCCATCCATGTCCAGTCGAGTGGGGAGAGGCAAAAAAACGATTTGGAGCAGTTACTGGACCTATTTTTAAGGGTGCAAATAAGGCTTTATATTGTGACGGCGTAGTCATGCAATTTAAGATCTCTCTAGTTTCCGGATCTTATGATAATGTATTTTGAATCATTAGTAAAACTACTAAGCAAAAATATTACTTTACTACACCGTTTAGTAAAGTAATGTAGTTATATGGAGGATCATTGACATGATGCAGGAGATTATTGAAGGGAAATGGATTGCTTCTTTTAAACGAGCTTTAAGCTTAAATGGGGTTAAATCTGGAACAAAATTGGTGGTTCTGGCCGAAAGTCAATCTAGACCAGTATTGATTAAATTGGCCTCACTGGCTTGTTACGAGCTGAATGCTGAATATTCAACTATCGTGTTACCAACACCTGAACAAACAGCGGTTGTTCCGGTCAAGTCAACTGGTGCTTGTAACGCTATAATGCAAAAGCGTCACGTAATTGAAGCACTAAAGCATATTGAGATTATTGTTGATGTTACAGTCGAAGGTTTAATCCATTCGGAGGAATGGGAAGAAATCGAGAAGAGTGGTACTCGTCTATTTACAATTTGCAACGAGCACCCAGAAATTCTTGAGAGAACAGAGCCACAAGCAGAGCTCCAATCCAAGGTTGAACTTGGTATTCAGATGTTAAATTCAGCAACTCAAATGCACGTAACTAGTAAGGCTGGAACAGATTTAATGATTGATTTAACTGGAGCACCTTGTGGTGGGACACCTGGTTTTTCTACTAATCCTGGTGGAGTCGCGCATTGGCCAGGAGGATTGTGTTTAGCATTTCCAGCGAAAGATACAGTTAATGGAAAGATCGTGATGGATGTTGGTGATGTAAATTTGACATTTAAACAATATCTTAGAAATCAAGTCTCTTTCGAGATTAAAAATGACTTTGTTACCGATGTTTACGGAGATAATTTGGATGCAGACCTTTTTCGAGAATATCTTGAAGCTTGGGAAGATCCTATAGCATACGGTCTTAGTCATGTTGGTTTTGGTGTAAATCCAAAAGCCAGATGGGAATCTTTAGCTTTTTACGACAAGAAAGATGTGCAAGGCACGGAATTAAGAGCTTGGGCTGGAAACTTTTTGTGGTCAACTGGCTCAAATCAATATGCTGGTAGATATACTCTTGGTCATTTTGATTTGCCAATGAAAAACTGTTCAATTGCTTTAGACGGAAAATTGGTTGTCGAGGATGGGAAATTGTTAGGTCAATTGTGTTAAAAATTAAAATTGAGAGGCATTATTATGAGTGAAATTGAAACTTATTACGATATTTCAAAATTTTCCAATGATCATATTAAAATGTTACGGTTGGCTAATGAGTTAGGAAAAAATGGTTTTTCAGAGCGTGCAGCGGAATATGATAAGAGTGCGACGTTTCCACAACAAAATTACCAGGAATTAGCTGATAATGGTTTCCTAAAGTTAGTTGTCCCAAAAGAGAATGGAGGCTTTGGGTTCTCTTTAGCAGAGTATGCTACAATTGGTGCTGAAATTGGTAAATATTGTGGGGCTACTGCATTAACATTTAATATGCACACATCGTCAATGCTGTGGTCTCGTTTTATGTATGAAATGCCAAACCTAACTGTTCAACAAAAAAAAGAATTCCAAAAAATGCGTGAAAAACAGTTTAAAAACGTAGTTGAGCAGAACGCATTATATTCACAACCAATATCAGAAGGCGGAAATAATTGGACCTCTGATCCAATAAAAACAAATTGTGTTAAGGTTGATGGAGGTTGGGTCATTAATGGATTTAAAAAATTTGCGTCTTTAGCAGGACATTGTGATTATTACTCAATAGTTTGTACAGAACATTTTCCAAATAAAGCTCCAAGTCATGAAGATACAATGGATTTTGCGGTTCATAAAGATTCTCCCGGCCTTAGTGTGGTCGGTGAATGGGATCCAATGGGGATGAGGGGCACATCGTCTATGGATTTGTTAATGAAAGATGTATTTGTTTCAGAAAAAGATCTTATGATGCCACCTGGTGTGTTTTCTAAGACCTTACCTCATTGGCCCGCAATGATGGCGACACTTACGCCATCATATATGGGTCAAGCTCAAGGAATTTATGATTATACGGTTAAGTACCTTAAAGGTGAATTAGAAGGTTTACCTCCAATTGATAGAAGAGTTTACCCGACAAAACGGGCAAGTGTTGGAAAAATGTATCAACAGCTTACGTCTATGCGGGTACAGTGGTTTTCTGCAATGATGGAAGCACAAGGTTTTCCTAATAAACATCAAGTCATGCGCTTATATTGTGCGCATATTGCGGTGATGGATGGAGTACAAGAATTAGCCGCATTGGCAATTAGGACATGTGGTGGGCAATCTATGTTAAGATCGTTACCATTGGAGCGCATGTATCGCGATAGTAGATGTGGAGCATTAATGTTGCCTTACACTTCGGAGATAATGGAGGACTATTTGTCTGTTATGTCATTATATGAAAATGAAGAAATAGATCATATGCCATCAGATACTGTGTCAGCTAGAACTTCGATGTGGCGACCAGATACGGCGCCAATAAGTAGTTGAGTAGTAATGTATAAAAAAGTTAATTGCAGGAAAATCTTTAATGTAGATGCGGATAGCATTTGGTTGCGATTAAAGAATTTCTCAAATGATTGGCACCCTGCGGTGAAGAATATGATCTTTGAGAAGGGGTCTAACGGCTCTTTGATAAGGCGCTTTAATACGCATAACGACTTAAAAATCTATCGTGAGCAGTTAACTTATGTGAGCAACTCCGATCATGAATTGCGATATAAAATGTTGGAAGGAATAGAGGGAGTGGAAGTTTATGAGGCCTCTATTTCAGTTAAAGCCTCGGGAAAAAGATCAATCGTAAATTGGAAGGCTCATATTGAAGGGGACGTACAAAGATTAAATGATGTATGTGAAGGCACGAAACAAATTTTCAAACAAGGTTTGAAATCATTATTGGAAGTTGAGCCAGAATTAGAAAGTACAGCTTCACCAAAAACTGAGTCAGCCAAAATTCAAAAAAAAATAATCCTAAGTAAGCCCAAAATTGGTATAAGCGTTTCTCCATCGGGCGTTTCTCAGTCTGAGATTATTTGCATCTTTCTGCATGGGATAGGAGGGAATCGAGGCAATTGGGATTCTCAACTTAAGGCTCTAGGATCTGTTGTGCCTTGCGTTTCCATTGATTTAAGGGGGTATGGAGACAGCCAACTCGGACCAAATCAATCTGATATACTCTTATATTGCCAAGACATATTGGAAGTTATGAAAGAGTTTAAGGCAAAAAAAATTATCTTATGTGGGTTAAGTTACGGCAGTTGGATAGCTGCTAGTTTTGCAATGCGTCATGGAGATCTACTTATCGGTTTAGTTTTATCAGGCGGTTGTACAGGGATGTCTGAGGCAGGTTTAACTGAGCGAGAGGCTTTTAGGAATTCTCGAGAGGTTCCTTTGGATCAAGGTAAAGAGCCTAAAGATTTCGCTAAAGATGTTGTTGATATCATTGCAGGTCCAAATTCAAGCTTGTTGAACAGAGATATATTGTTGCAGTCAATGTATCAGATTTCCGCAAAGACTTATCGAGACGCATTGAGGTGTTTTACAAATCCAACTGAAAAGCTTGATTTTTCAAAAATTTGTTGTCCAGTTTTATTGATGACTGGCGAATATGATAAATTAGCACCACCAAGTGAAATTAGAGCGGTTAGTAATAGGATGCACGCTGACAATATTAGACCTGATATTCAATTCGAAGTATTGGCTGAAGCAGGTCACGTCTGTAATTTGGAGGCAGGTGATGATTTTAATAAACTGGTAATAAAGTTTATGAACCAGGTTTTAATTTGTGCTACTAATTTGAAGTATGTGCCCAAGGAAAGTCGGAAAAGAGATAAAAAGAGGAGGATATTGAATTCTGCCTTGAAAGAATTTTCCAAGAACGGTTTTTCAGGATCGTCTATGGAATGTATCGCCAATAGGGCAGGTGTTTCAAAACCAACATTATATAAATATTTTGGAAATAAGACAAAATTATTATCTGCTGTCTTAAACATTGGCACTTTTGAGATTCTAGCTCCACTTCAAGACAGAAATAGTAATGGTTTAGTGCAAACCTTATGGAATTTTTCCTGGTCATATGCAAAATTTGTTTTGAGGAGCGACACACTTTCTTTAGCGAGATTAATAATCGGCGAAGCTGAAAGAGATCCTTCAGTTGCTCAAGAATATCAAGAATCGGGACCTTTGAAAGCCTTATCAGGGATATTTGATTATCTGCAAATACAAAAAAATATGGGCATGTTAGATTTTGATGATATCGAATTAACCGCTCAAAGTCTTTGGACATTGATTCTTTCCGCACCAAGAGAATTTCATCTCCATAACCCTAATGCCAAAGTTAATGATGAACTTATTGTAAAATATATTAACCATGGGCTTAAAGTATTTATACAATATTATTCACTGAATTCGGAAAGTGATCTAAAAGAGTTAGAAGGGTTATTTGTTAATTTTAAAAATAACAATTTAGTTTAATAGCTTAACAAGCTCTATGAAAGATCAAATGTGAACAAATATTAGATAGTAATAGATCTGAATTTATATGAGATTTTGAATTTAATTGAGAGAAATCTAATCGGAAATAAGATTAATAATCAAACTTAGGAGTTTAGCTTTTGGGTAAAAAGGCAGTAATATTTGATTTTGGAGGTGTCATTTCAAAAACGATGTTTGAAACACATCATTTGACCGAAATGGCTCTAGGGCTTGAAAGTGGTACATTAAAGTGGCTTGGCCCATTTGACGTAAAAAAAGATCAATTGTGGGAGTCGATGCAACTTGGAGATATTTCAGAAAGAGATTATTGGTTTATTAGAACTAAAGAAGTGGCAAAATTAATTGATGCAGACTGGTCTCAAATGTCCGATTTTGTTAAGGCTGCCCGTGGTGCCAATCCTACCTCTATCATAAGACCAGAGTTTTTAAATACCTTGACTCATTTGAAATCCAAAGAAATTCGGTTAGCTATACTATCAAATGAATTAGATTTATTTTATGGCCCTGAGTTTAGACAAAAATTACAATTTTTGGATGAATTTGATGTAATATGTGATGCTACATATACTGATATTTTAAAACCCGATCCAAGAGCATATTATGATTGCTTGGAAAGGTTAGATCTCAAGATTGAAGATTGTATATTTGTAGATGATCAAAGAAAAAATATAAACGGAGCAGAAGATATCGGTTTATCATGTATTCAATTTGACGTGTTAAATCCGTCAGGGAGTTATAAAAAGGTAATAGAGAGTTTTTAAAAACTTTGTGAAATCACCGACTATTACAGTGTAGGAGAAGAAAATAGTGAAAAAAACAATTTTGGTAATTGGTACCTATGATACAAAAAATGATGAGCTCTCATTTATATCAAAAAAAATTGTTGAACTAGGTGGGAATATTTTAACTATGGACGTTAGTGTCTTAGGAGATCCTGTTGATCCAACTGATATTTCCAAACAAACTGTTGCTGAAGCGGCAGGTTTAAGCATTGATGATGCAAAAAATGCTGGTGATGAAAATAAAGCAATGCAGATTATGGCTAAGGGATCATCTCTACTCGTTTTGCAACTCTACCAGGAAAGAAAATTTGATGGTGTTATAATACTTGGTGGAACAATGGGAACTGATTTAGCCTTGGATGTGTGTATGGCTCTCCCATTGGGTGTCCCAAAATATGTGGTATCGACGGTTTCTTTTTCACCTCTTATACCTGCTGATCGTTTGGCACCAGATATTCAAATGATATTATGGGCCGGTGGTTTGTACGGCCTAAATTCGATTTGTGAGGCTTCATTAGCACAAGCTGCAGGCGCAGTTCTTGGAGCAGCAAAAGCTACAACAATAAAAAAAGAAAAAATACCATGTGTCGGAATGACTAGTTTGGGCACATCAGCGCTGAAATATATAAAGTTTTTGAAACCAGCTCTAGAAGAGCGCGGTTATGAAGTGGCAATTTTCCATTCCACTGGGATGGGGGGTAGAGCATTTGAAAGTTTATGTGAACAGGGAGCATTTGTAGCCGTAATGGATTTGTGTCTTCAGGAATTTACAAATCATATTCATGGCTCGGAGGTTTCTTCAGGTGAAAATAGGTTAACTGCTGCAGGACAAAATGGTATCCCTCAGATTTGTGCTCCCGGTTGTCATGATTTAGTTGATTTGATCTGTTGGCAAGAAATGCCTGAGAAATGGAAAAATCACCCTTATCACGCACATAATAGATTGATTAGCTCCATAGTTTTAAAACCTAGTGAACGGGAGCAAGTTGCAGCAGGCTATATGGCTCAATTAGCAAAAGCTTCTTCAGAGACGCACTTGATATTGCCACGTGATGGCTGTGGAGAATGGGATAGGCTTGAAGGAGGTTTGCGAGATCAAATCGGGTTAGATACATTTATGGTATCATGCAAAGATAATTGTCCAAATAATGTTAATTTACACGAGTTAAACTGTCATATTAATGATTTAGAATTTGTGACAAAAGCATTAGAAATATTTGATGACATGGTTGGACGTCAAGTTGTGGTGCGAAGCAATAAATAAAGTAAAGGATAAAAAATGAATTTAATTGAGACATGTGCTTTAGTGACCGGTGGAGCTTCTGGTATAGGAGAGGCGACTGTTAGAACAATAGTTTCAAAGGGAGGAAAAGCTGCTATTTTGGATATGGATACAAAGCGGGGTGAGGAGCTTTGTAGTGAATTGGGGCCTGGAGTGGTGTTCTGTAAAACAGATGTAACTAGTGAAACTGATGTAAAGTCTGCTATTAGTAATGCTTTAGATAGTTTTGGTAAATTAAACGTAGTATTGAATTTTGCTGGTATCGCAGCGGCGGTAAAAACACTTGGTCGGGAAGGTCCACATGATCTTGATCTGTTTAAAAAGATAGTTGATGTGAATTTGAACGGTACCTTTAATGTAAGTCGGCTTGCTGCGGAAAAAATATCAACAAATGAACCTAATGAGAGTGGTTTAACAGGTGTGATTATTAATACGGCATCGGTTGCTGGTTATGATGGTCAAAAAGGGCAGGCAGCCTATGGGGCTTCTAAAGCAGGGGTTATAGGCTTAACGTTACCGATGGCCAGAGATCTTGCAAGTTATGGAATTAGGGTGAATACAATTGCACCTGGTTTGATTATTACACCAATGTTAGCTTCATTACCTGAAGAGGCTCAGGAAGCCTTATCTAATCAACCGCTATTACCAAAAAGATTAGGCAGTCCATCTGAGATAGCACATTTAGCATGTTTTATGATTGAAAATGAATATCTAAATGGGGAAGTTATTAGATTAGATGCGGGAATTCGATTACCATGAATGGTCCTCTGAATTCATTAAAAGTTATTGAATTTAGTGGTCTTGGACCTGGTCCATTAGCTGGTCAACTCTTAGCTGATTTGGGAGCCGATGTTATTACAATTGACAGAAAATCAGCAGACATAGATCCAACTGAAATAAATAGAAGAAACAAGAGATCAATCGCGCTTAACTTAAAGTCCACTGAAGGGTTAATAATCGTAAAGAAAATAATTAATAACAGCGATGTTCTAATTGAAGGTTTTAGGCCTGGTGTTATGGAAAAATTGCAAATTGGACCAAGTGATTGTCATGAAGAATTAATATATGGACGAATGACTGGTTGGGGGCAATCTGGGATGCTTTCAAAAACTGCTGGGCATGATATAAATTACTTAGGAATAACCGGTGCTTTACATGCCATTGGAAATCGTGAAAAACCAATACCTCCCTTAAATTTAGTAGCAGATTATGGGGGTGGATCAATGTTTTTAATTTTTGGAATTTTAGCAGCATTGTATGAGAGAGCACTATCTGGCAAAGGGCAAACCATAGACGCAGCTATGGTAGATGGCGTGCCAGCTATGATGGGTTTATTTCATCAACAGATTGCAAAAGGGAGTTGGACGGATGGCGAAAGGCAGTCAAACTTACTAGATGGAGGTGCACCTTTTTATCGATGTTATGAATGTGCAGATGAAAAGTTTATTTCTGTTGGTGCTTTAGAACCTCAATTTTTTGCAGAATTGGTGGAAATTGTTAAATTACCAGAAATAGATTTAGTAACACAAAATGACCGCACTACTTGGGCAGAAAAAAATAAAGTTTATGAAAAAATCTTTAAATCTAAATCTAGAGATGAATGGTCTAAAATATTTGAAGGTACTGATGCGTGCGTGACCCCAATATTAACTCTAGAAGAAGCAAAAAAATACCCAGCAAATCTTGAGCGTGAGGTTTTTTTTGAACGTGATGGTATTATCCAAGCATCTCCTGCGCCTAGGTTCGGTAGGACACCAAGCCCGAAACCTGGTAGAATTCGAGGGATTGGAACGAATAGTGAAGAAATATTGAAGGAAATTGGCTTGGATCAGCAAGAAATTGATGAACTAAAAAATTCCAACGTACTAACTTAGAGTTATAAATAATACATTTAAAATCTTAATGAGAGGAAAAAATGATAGAACGAAAAAGTGTGAATTTAGTAAGTAGGCCTAATGGCCCTCCAACGTTAGAAAACTTTGAGCTCGTGACTAGCTCATTAGATGAAATTAAAGATGGAGAGATTTTGCTTGAAACTAAATATTTATCTCTCGACCCTTATATGCGTGGTAGAATGAATGCTGATAAGTCTTATGCACCTCCAGTCCCAGTCGGGGGTATCATGGAGGGAGAGTGTGTAGCCGAGGTAGTAGATTCAAAAAATCCAAATTTTGAGAATGGTGAGATTGTCGCTGCTCGTATTGGCTGGGTGACCCATGCTATTTCTGATGGAATTGAGCTACGCAAAGTTAATCAACAATTGGCCCCTATATCTACAGCGTTGGGTGTTTTAGGTATGCCAGGTCATACTGCCTGGACTGGGTTAAATGTTATCGGTAAAGCGCAGCCGGGGGAAACGGTAGTCATTTCGGCAGCAACTGGTGCGGTTGGTAGTTTAGCTGGACAATTAGCTAAGGCTAAAGGCATGAGGGTAGTCGGTGTTGCTGGAGGAGCAGAGAAGTGCGATTTTGCAAAGTCTGAGTTGGGATATGACGAATGTTTTAATCATAAGCTAGCTGCTGATGCCACAGAATTAAGGAAATGGCTTTCAGATGCGGTGCCGAAAGGGATAGACGTTTATTTTGAAAATGTAGGAGGTAAAACCACTGAAGCTGTTTTACCTCTAATGAATGATTTTGGTCGAGTTTCGGTCTGTGGAATGATTGCTTGGTATTCAGGTATTGGCGTTAATGATGCTATAAGATTACCAGCTGCTTGGCGCGCAATTCTTACTAAGCGGTTACAGGTTCGTGGCTTTATAGTTTGGGATCATAACGATGTATTTGATCAGTTTTTTTCTGAAGCGGCACCTTTAGTGCAATCAAATCAAATTACGTATCGTGAATCTATAACCGATGGTATAGAAAATGCACCTCAAGCCTTTCTAGATCTTCTTGATGGAAAGAATTTCGGCAAGCAATTGGTCAAAGTAAGTTAAATATTGGTAAATATTAAAAAATTTAGACAGCAAAGGTATGTGGTGCCAGAAGGTGCTGTTGATTTAACTTTGGTTAGACACGGAGAAAGTTCTGCAGCCATCCCAGGGAAATTGTTTCCACTATTTGAAGGACATGGTGATCCGATTTTACATAAGAATGGTCATTTGCAAGCTGAAGCGGTTAAAGAGGTACTCAAAGATTATAAGTTTCAAAAAATCTACGCAACAGATTTAAGAAGAACGCAGCAAACACTAGAGCCACTTGCCAAACATTTGAATTTGCCAATTAACATAGAATCTGGCCTTCGAGAAGTTTATTTGGGGGAGTGGGAAGGGGGGCTTTTTCGAATAAAAGCTGCTTCAAATGATCCATCCTACCAAGAATTTATAAAGCATCAGGAGTGGGGTAAAATACCAGGAGCTGAGACGAACGAACAGCTTTTTGATCGAGTAAGAATTTCTTTGAATCGGCTTTATTTGAGCCATTCTAATGAAAAGATTTTGGCAGTCACGCATGGTGGAGTAATTTCAGCAATAATGGCTATCGCATCAGGTAGTAAAGCTTTAGCATTTTTAGGTGCATCGAATGGCTCATTAAGTCGTGTAATTCTTGATGGTAGCAAAATTATTATACGAACTTATAATAGCTGTGAGCATTTGTAATATAGCAAGTTGATACTTCAATTCTGGGATAAATAAATGGATCAGAAAATAGTTCTAATAGTGGGTGCAGGTGATTATATTGGCTCTGCTATTGCAAAACGTTTTGCTCAAGGAGGTTTTATAGTTTGCTTGGGTAGAAGAAATGGTGAAAAATTAAACCTAATTGTGGATGAAATAAGAAGTTTGGGTGGCATCGCGCATGGTTTCGCTATGGATGCAAGAAAAGAAGAAAGTGTAGAATCTGTCTTTAAAAATATAGAAAGAGAAATCGGCTGTATTGACCTGGTAATATTTAATGTGGGTGGAAATGTATTTTTTCCTATTTTGGAAACTACGTCTAGAGTGTTTCGAAAAGTATGGGAAATGGCAACATTTTCTGGGTTTTTAACAGGCAGGGAAGCAGCACGTTATATGGTACCCCGTAAGAGAGGGAAGATTTTCTTCACTGGTGCTACTGCTAGTTTGAGAGGCGCAGAGGGTTATGCTGCTTTTGCAGCTGGAAAAGCTGGATTAAGGGGAGTTGCTCAAAGTTTAGCACGAGAGCTTGGGCCAAAAAATATACATGTGGGTCATCTTATAATTGATGCAGGGGTTGACACAGAATTTGTGAGAGAAAGAATAAGGTCTTCGGGCAAGGATCCAAACGAATTGCCACCTAATACCTTAATGAATCCAACATCGGTTGCTGAAGCTTATTGGAACATGTATCACCAAAGTCCCGATGCTTGGACGTTTGAAATGGATCTTCGTCCATTCGGTGAAAATTGGTAGGATTAGCTTACTAATGATTTAACCGTGCAGGAATTGTATCTCTCAATTCAAATTTTAACACCTTACCAGTGGCAGATCTTGGTAAAAGAGCAATCACAACCAAGTAAGATGGAATTTTGAATTTAGCTAAATTTTTAGAGCAGTGATTTCTTAATTGGCTATAGGTAAGCGTTTGATTTTTATTTAAGCATACTACTGCACATCCTACTTCACCCCATACTTCGTCAGGAACGCCAATAACAGCAACTTCTTTTATTTCTTTTAATTCGTAGATTATATTCTCAACTTCAGCTGGGTAAACATTCTCGCCACCAGAAATATACATGTCCTTTAGCCGATCTTCGATGTATATATATCCCTTAGCGTCTTTTCGACCAATGTCCCCAGTCCTAAACCACCCGTTGATAAAACTTTCCTTAGTTGCCTCTGGTCTATTCCAGTAACCAGGAGTAACTGCAGGCCCTTTCATTTGGATCTCTCCAAGAGTATTTGGTTTAACTTCTCTATCATTTTTATCAACTATTCTAATTTTGTTTCCCATGAGTGGTCTTCCAGCGCTTCCTACCATCTCAACAACATCTTCATGAAGAAGTAAGCAACCTGTACCGCTTGTTTCAGTCATACCCCAACCTTCTTGCAAACATATTCCACGTTTATTCCACCATTTTACTAAAGCTACAGGCACTGTTTCAGCACCTGAAAAGGCACTGATTATGTTGGAAAAGTCAGTTGTATCGGCAAGCTTACTATCTTTGAGTGCATTATAGGCCGCCGGCACTAAGAAGATATGAGTGATCCCTAAATTTTTGTTGCCTAGTGCTGTCAAAACTGTATCTGGGTCAAACATCCTCATAACGACGACACTGCCACCCATGTAAATCATTGGACAACAAGATACGTTGACGGCTGCAATATGGAACAAAGGCATTACCACTAGACTAACACAATCTCGAGTAGTACGACCTGCACTCATTCCACCAGAAGCTGAAAATAACATCATTCCATGGGTTATTATCACACCCTTAGGTCTACCCGTTGTTCCTGAAGAGTACATAAGCATGCATTGATCATCAAATGTTTGTTCAACTATATCCGTAATTGGGATTGATGACTCTATTCCTTTCTCATAGTCTGTATCTCCACCGACACCGTCTAACATTACTGTATTGGGTACTGATGTTTGTCTTCGAACATCTCCCCATACCACCCCCAGGGCTGTATCGACGAAGATTACCTTAGGATCACTATCTTCAATGATAAACTTGAGTTCCTTTGCAGTTAACCGGAAGTTTAGTGCAACAGCAATCGCTCCAATCCTCCAGCAAGCGAAAATAATCTCGATGACATCTGTCGAGTTAAATGTAAAATATGCTACTCGATCACTTTTAGAGATACCAAGATTTTGCAGGTGACTAGCTAATCTTCCAACACGCTCATTCAGCTGCGAGTAAGTATATTTTCTATCGCTTGCCAGATCGATAGCAGCCAATTTGTTTGGCATGGCCATACTATGCTGAGCTATCCAATCATTTACCGTGAAATTACTCAATTATCCGGTCCTTTGCTCTTGTGAAGCATTTTGTATAACAATTCATTTTTCTATCTTAGCAGAAATCACTTTACCAATATTCTCTCCAAATCCAATTTTATATCCATCCCCTTGGGAAAAGCCACTCATTGAGATGATATCTTCGTCCTCAATAAACGTTCTGCTCTCAGTATCATTTAAAATAATGGGCTCTTTTCCACCCCAGCTTAATTCTAACATAGAACCATATTGATGTTTTTCTGGCCCTGAAATTGTGCCTGAACCAATTAAGTCACCGATATTCATCTTACAGCCACTTGACGTATGATGCGCTATTTGTTGCGCTGAAGAGTAATACATTTCTGAATAATTACTTCTTACTATCTCATGTGCTTTTTTACTTTGATTTGTTGTGATTGATACCGATAGGTTAATATTATATAACATTGGCCCGTTTTCCTCTAAGTATTTTAAAAGTGGTTTTTGAGGTTTTGGTGTGGATGTTCTAAATGGCTCTAAAGCTGCTTTTGTCACGATCCAAGGGCTAATTGTTGTCGCTGTCGCTTTCGCTTGAAAAGGGCCTAAGGGTTGATATTCCCAAGCTTGGATATCCCTCGCAGACCAATCATTTAAAATAACATATCCAAATATCATATCATCTGATTCTTCGATTGATAATCTTTCTCCAGATTCTGATTTTGTCCCAATGATCGCTCCTAATTCCAATTCAAAGTCAAATCTTTTGGAGGGACCGAAATAAGGAATATCTTCTGTTGGTGGTTTTAATTGCCCCATAGGTCTTGTTATTTGAGTGCCAGAAATAACAACTGTTGAAGCCCTTCCGTTGTAACCAATTGGCATATGTAGCCAGTTAGGAGGAAGCGCGTTTTCAGGGCCACGAAACATTGTACCAACATTTTTTGCGTGATGATAACTTGCAAAAAAATCTGTAAATTCTGATACGTTAAATGGCTTGTGTAAGATGCACTTAGCTTGTGGGAATAGGAAAGGTGTAAGGACCTTCTCTTTATCAACTTTAGACTCTACTGGATGCTCCTTTAAAAGAGCTGTTAGCTCTGCCCTAAATTTTGACCAGCTACTAGATCCTAATTCCATGAATTTATTCCAAGAAGGTTCCTGGAAAACGCAATTTCTTGAGGATGGGGAAATAATGTTATTTTTCTCGAGTAATGTTATATCAAGAATCATATCCCCAATTGCGACGCAACAATGTGGATCTTGGTTGTTAACTGTAAATACTCCATATGGTAAATTATTTAATGGAAAGTTGGTATTTGGTGAATTGGCTGATTGCACCCAAGATCTTATTAATGGCATTAAAAAATTTCCTTAAAATAATAAATGGTATTTAAGTTCACGGTATTTAATCATCTTATATTTTATCTGAAAAGTTCTTTTTCAGGGATGCCCAGCAGTCTATGTAATCATCTTGAAGCGAAGGATCTTTGGCAGCGAAATAGGTTAAGTGTTGTGGAAATCTCGTTTCAAACATAAAACTCATTGTTTGTTCCATTTTTTGAGGGGTTAATTTGGCGTGTGTGGCCTTTTCAAATGCCTCCATATCTGGGCCATGAGGCAGCATCATATTATGCAAACTCATCCCACCTGGCATAAAGCCTTCAGGTTTAGCATCGTAGATTCCATGAATATTTCCCATCAGCTCAGACATAATATTCTTATGATACCATGGGGGTCTAAATGTATTCTCGGCCACACTCCATCGGTCTCTAAAAAGGACAAAGTCTATATTAGCTGTACCTTCAACACCAGATGGTGCTGTTAATACTGTAAAAATTGATGGATCCGGATGGTCAAACAATAGCGCACCAACTGGTGAAAAATTTCTTAAATCATATTTACATGGGGCATAGTTTCCATGCCATGCTACTATATCCAATGGAGAGTGATCTATTTTTGTTCTATGGAACTGCCCACACCATTTAACAATTACCTCAGACGGGTTTGACTTATCTTCATAAGAAGCAACAGGTGTTTTAAAATCCCTTGCGTTTGCAAGACAATTCGCACCAATTGGACCACGGTTCGGTAAGTCAAA
>TARA_B110000008_G_scaffold62230_1_pt1 | contig 16538 bp, 16 predicted proteins | sample TARA_B110000008 | Tara Oceans TARA_B110000008 (sample SAMEA4396496) | marine metagenome | biome: Westerlies Biome; feature: [DCM] deep chlorophyll maximum layer (ENVO:01000326); material: water (ENVO:00002006), including particulate matter (ENVO:01000060) such as... | depth 40 m
ATTTTAGCCGAGCGTGATCGGGTTAAAAACTTGGTTGACCAACTGCTGATCGATTTCAATAAAAGCATGTCTACTTACGACCCAGAATCAGAATTATCGATCCTGAATACGCAATACACGGCTAACTGGCAAACAATCAGTAAAGACCTTTATCGCGTATTAACAATGGCAATGACCGTGAATCAGCAATCTCATGGCGCTTTTGATGTTACGGTAGGGCCTTTAGTGAATCTTTGGGGGTTTGGTCCAAACAAAGCAAATGATCATGTGCCAGCGCAAGCCGCCATTCAAGAGCGTTTGTCGCTGGTGGGCTCTGACGCGATCAGTTTGCGCCATCAGGAAGGAAAACCGCAGTTGCAGTTGGCCGCAAAGCGCTACATTGATCTATCAGCGATTGCCAAGGGGGATGCCGTTGATGTGCTAGGGCTTTTGCTTCAGCAGCAGGGGATTACTAACTATTTAGTAGAAGTCGGTGGGGAAATTATTGCTCATGGTACTAAGCCCGATCATGCCCCTTGGCGGATAGCGATTGAAGCGCCAAATGATGAGGGTCGCAGTGTGCAAATAATTATACCGTTATCTAAAATGGGCATAGCCACATCCGGCGACTACCGTAATTATTTTGAACAAGATGGCCAGCGCTTTTCTCATACAATTGATGGCCGTACGGGGTATCCTGTGAAGCATAGGCTTGCATCCGTTTCGGTATTGCACGAGTCTGTGGCGATGGCCGATGCTTGGGCAACCGCCTTAACGGTATTAGGCGCGGAAGCTGGGTTGAGTTTGGCAGAAGAACATAATTTGGCCGTTTATTTTATTGTTCGTGGTGATCAAGGTTTTGAACAATATTCAAGCAGCCATTTTGAGCAATTAAGACTAGAATAACTTTGTATTAGAGCAAAAGAGGTGTGTATGACAACATTATTGATCGTTTTTAGTGTGATGGTGCTTTTTATCGTTTTTATGTCGGTCGGGTTATTGCTAGGAGGCAAGCCGATTAGTGGTTCTTGTGGCGGCATGTCAGCGGTAGGAATGAAAGGTGCGTGTGATGTTTGTGGTGGTGATTTGCAAAAATGTGAATCTAATAAAGACCCAATTCGTCAAGAAGCCGAAGACTTATTTTATGACGCTTCTAAAAAAGCCGATAAGTAACTCTGTATTAGCAATTCTGTATAAGCGTTTGCACTGCGTTATTTGTTACTAAATAGATAAGGTGTATATAGTGTTTAAGTCATCGTGCAGTTGGTTGGCCTATAACCTATAATTATTAGCAACAACAATATATCAAAAATAAAGTAATCAAAATCACATGAGTGATTATAGCCATAGGGGCGGAATGTAGGATGGCAGATTTCCATTACGACGTAGTAATTATCGGGTCAGGTCCAGCGGGAGAAGGCGCAGCAATGAACGCTGCGAAAAAAGGAAAGAAGGTTGCGGTCGTTGAAAATCGTAATATGGTTGGGGGCAACTGTACCCACCTTGGTACCATACCTTCAAAAGCGTTGCGTCATTCTGTTAAGCAAATTATTCAATTCAATACCAATCCGATGTTTCGCGACATTGGTGATCCAAGATGGTTTTCGTTTCCGCAAGTTCTTCGTAATGCTGAAGAAGTTATTGCCAAGCAAGTTAAAGTTCGCACTGAGTTCTACGGTCGAAATCGTGTCAGCCTGTATACTGGGGAAGCGAAGTTCATCGACCCTAATACCATTGATGTCTTAACGCCGCTTTCAACCAATCACATTCGTTTGCACGCGGAAAAGATTGTTATCGCAACGGGCTCTAGCCCATGGCGTCCAGATAACATCGATTTCACTCATGATCGTGTTTATGACTCCGATACTATTTTGAGCCTTGAGCATACGCCACGCACCATGATTATTTATGGCGCCGGTGTTATTGGTTGTGAATACGCATCCATCTTTTCTGGTCTAGGGGTAAAGGTTGATTTGATTCACCCTGGTGATCGTTTACTGAATTTCTTAGATGATGAAATTTCTGATGCGTTGAGCTATCACTTACGTGATAAGGGCGCATTAATTCGCCATAACGAAGATTTTGACTCCGTCGAAGTGAACGATAAGTTCGTTACTTTGAAAATGAAATCGGGCAAGAAAGTAAAAGCCGATGCATTTTTGTGGGCGGCAGGGCGTTCAGGGAATACCGAAGGTCTTGGCTTAGAAAATACTGGGTTGTCTGCTAATTCACGGGGTCAGCTGGATGTTGACCACAGCTATCGAACCGCTGTCGATCACATTTATGCGATTGGGGATGTGATTGGTTGGCCAGCTTTAGCTTCGGCGGCCTACGATCAAGGTCGTGCAGCCGCTGCTGATATAACCGATATGGAAGATTTCCGTTATGTCAGCGAAGTGCCTACCGGAATTTATACCATTCCAGAGATTAGCTCGGTAGGTAAAAATGAACGTGAATTAACAGAAGCTAAAGTTCCTTATGAAGTAGGACAAGCATTCTTTAAAAACATCGCTCGTGCTCAAATTACACACGAAGGCGTTGGGATGCTGAAAATCTTATTTCATCGTGATACTTTGGAGCTGTTGGGTGTTCATTGCTTTGGTGACCAGGCGGCAGAAATTGTACACATTGGTCAGGCGATCATGAGCCAAAAAGGGGAAGGGAATACGTTGAAGTATTTCGTTAATACCACCTTTAACTATCCAACAATGGCAGAAGCGTATCGTATTGCTGCGTTGAATGGATTGAATAAGCTTTAAGATACAGAGTAGATCGTACTTTAGTCCGACAAGTATCCAGTCGGGCTAAAGCCGCGACCTACATATAATCTTTAACCCTTCGTCAAAGATATCGATGCACGCGCAAACTCGGTAAAAACATGTCTTCGCAAATTTTAAAATCGTTTCTCGCTATTCGGGTTCTAGCCGCAGGCGGCTGTTCTTCTATCTGATTATATTTCGGCAATAATGGGCTGCCTTCTTGCGGCACTAATAAAGGCAATGATACATTCATCGCTTTACGAATCGTTTCGCTATGACCTTTTTCATCTTGTAATTTATAAACCAAATTCGCTCTCACCACAGGTACTTGCGTTTGAATTTGAGCTAAAATTTCATGCTCTGGTAGGGTATGCAGTTTTTGTAACTGTTGCTGTATGTGAGATTTCTCTTCCCCCATCGCCAATAATTTTGCTTCAGCTTGTGCAACTGTTAATTTTTTAATGCTGCGACCATTGCTATACCAAGTAAAACCAATTTTTTCAGGGCGATGAGGCAATATAGGAATGTGCCTATACAGCTGCTTTAAATGAATTCGCCCAAGGCCCGTATAATAAAGTTGATTACGTAAGGTTTTGTGGCGTGTATTTAATTGGGCTTTTTGACTCAGCCAAAAATCTTTATCTGTTTTTTGGATTTTCTGTACCAGCATTTTAAAGCTATCTTTGCTTGTATTGATCTCTTTGGCTAGCGTAATCATTTCTTCGGTTGCCATGACAAAGCCATAACAACTGCGAGTTTCTCTGCCGTCTTGCTGGTCTTTGTACCAAATATCTTGGTAATAACTGCGTGCTTTTTTAATCGGATCGAGTGACTGTTCGCATTCAGCCAGCGCAACCCAGCATTTGGGTTGTTGCTGGCTAAGCAAATCACAAAATTTCGACAAACCAAAAGCGAGAGTATCAAAAGCCGCTACAAGCTCTGTGCTTTGTACAGAATTCAAAGGCGGGCTTGAAGCATCGTAAGAGCTCATGGTTTGATTTTATTTCTAGTTTGTATGAAGTCACTGTGAGAAACATATAATAAATCGGCGATACGACGAATCATATGCTCTTCATATTTATCTAGCTGCTTATCGCTATAAGCGACCTTCCATAGAGACTCGATTAAATTTATTTTCTCTTCAGCGCTGTAACTTTCATTAATCACGGCGGTGAATTGAAACAAATCAGACGCTTCATGAACCTTTTGTTTTGCCGTCGCCAAGAGTTCGCTAGCAACTTCTTCTGTAATAAAAAGCGTTTCGAATAAAATACTTTTTATTGTTTCAGATTCTGCATCCGACAAATCATTATCGGCGTTCATTATTTCTACTAATAACGCTGCCGCGGCTAACTCAGGCTTATGGCTTTGAGTTGTTTCTTCTTGCTGCTGAAAAAAAGCTAATAATTTATTGAGCATATTGACCTCTTGTTGGAATTTTCTTTAACTACGCTGTGCAATTTTTTCGCTAAGCATTATTTCTAGCGTGACTTGGTCTGCGGCAAAACGGCGAATGCCATCGGCCAATTTGTCATGTGCCATTGGGTCATCGCTCATTGCCCATCTGAAATTGGCTTCACTTAGTGTAGTGGGGGCCGCAATAGTTTCTTCAGCAGGAAACAGCTTTTGAATTAAAGGGCTAGTATCGGCTTCTAATTGCGCAAGCAAATCAGGACTAATGGTTAAACGATCACAACCCGCCAACTGTTCTATCTCTCCGATATTACGGAAACTTGCCCCCATAACGATGGTTTTAAAACCGTGAGTCTTATAAAAATTAAAAATGTCGGTCACTGAAATAACACCAGGATCTTCACTAGCAGAATATTCAGCCACATTGGTATTTGCTTTGTACCAATCCAAAATACGGCCAACAAAAGGAGAAATTAGGGTAGCTCCTGCTTCTGCGCACGCTTGGGCTTGGGCAAAATGAAAGAGTAGGGTTAGGTTGCAATGAATGCCTTCTGCTTCCAAAATTTCAGCCGCTTTAATACCTTCCCAAGTAGAGGCAATTTTAATAAGAATGCGATCTGAATGGATGCCTGCATCTTGATAAAGACGAATAAGTTTTCGGGCCTTCGCGACGGTTGCCGCAGTATCAAAAGATAAGCGCGCATCGACTTCTGTCGAAATAACCCCAGGGATACTGGTTAAGATTTCACAGCCAATATTAACCGCGAGTTTATCGCCCACATTTTCTAGGGTTGTGCGGCTATCTTTTTGATTACCTTTAATTTCAAGTGCCCAATCGATGGCTTCTTCAATAAGATGCTGATAATTATCGAGTTTGGAGGCTTTTAAAATCAAGGAAGGGTTGGTCGTGGCATCAACCGGCTTAAATTGTTTAATCGCTTCAATATCGCCAGTATCGGCCACCACGGTGGTAATCGCCTTTAGTGCTTCTAATTTGTTCTTTGCTTGAGCTGACATGGTAATTCCTTAGACCAATCGTTGAATATCAATACTTATACCGTTAACTATTAATGCCAGCTTCTACTGATTAGACAAAAGAGTCAAGTACTTGAAATAGAAATCAAAAAGGAGAGGATCAATACGAAGAAATGTATCAATCCAAAGGGTAGGTCGGGGCTTTAGCCCGACCATTAAGCTCTAGAGTTGAGATTGCTCAAACGCCTCGCGACGAGCAAGTGCTTCTAAACGATTCGCTTCATTTTCAGCATCTGTGGGCACTTTACTCAAGGCTGTTCTCAATACCTCAATTCCAGAACCGGGTTTATGTGCGTTCTCACTGATGTAGCGACGGAACTGGCGTGCACCAGGCTGACCATGAAAAATACCCAATATGTGACGGGTTATGTGCGATAAATAAATATCTTTTGAAAGCTGCTCTTCAATATAAGGCATGAAATCTTCAACAATCTTATGGCGTGAAGGAATCGCTTTCTCGTGGCCATAAAAGACATTATCAACTTCTGCCATAATGTAAGGGTTGTGATAGGCCTCACGCCCCAGCATAACGCCATCAACATGCTCAAGTTGCTGCTGCATTTGATCGAAGTTGTTTAGACCGCCATTGATTAGAATCTCTAAATCAGGGAAATCTTGCTTTAGCTGGTAAACCCAATCGTATTTTAACGGCGGAATATCACGATTCTCTTTAGGCGATAGCCCTTGAAGAATGGCTTTGCGAGCATGAACAATAAACGTTTTGCAGCCAGTATCGGCAACCGTGCCAACAAAATTAACCAGTTCAGGGTAAGAGTCTTGGTCGTCGATACCAATGCGGTGCTTTACCGTAACGTCAATGTCCACAACATCTTGCATGGCCTTAATGCCGTCTGCGACTAACTGCGGATGCCCCATTAAACATGCACCAATCATATTGTTTTGGACGCGATCGCTTGGGCAGCCAACATTTAGGTTTACTTCATCGTAACCCCATTCTTGAGCGTATCTAGCACACTGGGCAAGCTCGGCAGCATTGCTTCCGCCCAACTGAAGGGCAATAGGGTGTTCTTCTTTCCCATAACCCAAGAAACGCTCACGATTATTACCGTGAATAATCGCACCTGTTGTTACCATTTCGGTATACAAAACCGCATCACGGGTAATATGTCGCCAAAACTGCCTGCAATGAGAATCACTCCATTCCATCATCGGTGCAGTGGTGAATCTACGATTCACGCTATTGCTGGATTTGCTAGTATTGGCGGGGGCTGTAGCTGTTTTTGTGTTGTCGTTTGCTTGCGTCATTGTGTGCTTTTATAGAGTGCTGTAAATATGCGCGGCATTATGTCATATCGTGCTGAGATACGCATTAAACGACGGATTTCTTGTGAGTGACTCATTAACAATATGTACAATATTCACGGGGGGCAAGCTGTAGCACGTATTTAGCTCATTTAAGTTCAATGCGACGCGATTGCCAGGAAATTAAATGAAAGACCTAGAAAACGTCACAACTATAAAACACCAGAGGAATTGTTTTATGCTTAATAGCTATGACTGTCGCACTTTAAACTTGATACTAAGTGCATAATCAACGAACCTTTCTACTAATTATTTTAAATAGTGTCTTATCCGGTTTCAGACTCTCATAGTCTTCTTTAGATATTTCTCTTGTAATAAACTTCGTGGCCAAATGCCACTCGTCAAGTTCAAGATAGCATCTACCATCTTTTGCAATATATTGACCAGAAATCACCATAGAAATAATCTAAATGTTCAGCATGCAATAAAGCACGCTTTTCTTCAATCTGCCTTTTCGTCGGAAGCTCAACTTTCTTGAGCGTATAGTAATTACTCATAAGCTACCTTAAAGCCAGCTAACATTTTAATAATAGGCATGCGCGGTTGCGCAAGGTGAAGCCCGAAGGGTGTTGACTCCCCTCTATATAAGTTAAAAACTCACCACTTTTGTATTTCTTTATTCATGTTCTTAAATTCAAAGTTTAAAGATTTGAGAATTAATAATTGAGCTTCATTAGGTTTCCCATCTAGCTGAATAACATCTTCAACAATTTTTATCAGAGACTGAGCTTGATCTTGAGAAAATGAATCAATAATAGCCGCTAAAATATTTTTAATGCTTTGGTGAAAATTAAAGGCATCTTTAACCATGAATGCTGCAGAGCTAAAGGCTTCTTTTGATGAGGATTCGCTTAAGTGCAGTTGTGTTTGAAAGATATTGAGAACAGCGTTTTTTTGATCGGTTGTGATTTCGCCAATCTCTTTTAACGCACCCACAATTATAACGGTTGCAGCTTCAATAGGCTGCTTGATGTTGTGAAGAGGCTTCGTACCACGCAACTTTTCCCACTTTCGACGACGGGCCCATGTAAAGGGGTTAAGTGAATTTAAGTCTAAACCTGAGTTCTGGAGTGAGTTGATGGCCCAAATCAGACCCGCAACGGCGGTTATAATTCCTATTATGATGTGCATGTACAGTCCTTGTGGTTGGAGCTAAAAGTAATTCATGAGCGCTAATTGCGAGCATGATATTGATAGCCTTCTAAATGATCAAGTATCACAAAACTTAATGATTAATTTGTCATTTTTCCTAGGGTGACGTAATCGATTGATTTTGTTATTTCTTAAGAATAGAATGCCTCTGCTCAAAAATAGAGCAGTAGTCAACTTTGTAAAAATAATGAAAATAATAACGCAATCAGCCTTACTTTTAATTTTACCGACCGTCAATATGGCAGCGAATGCGGATGATGCTCTTTATCAGCATAGTTTGGGTGTTAATTGGGGGTATGGAACAAGCATTTTAGATACTAAGCACGTTAAAGACGAAGAGGGTGATATGTTCGTTGGCGGGTATTACTATCGATATATGCTGCAGAAGAACTTTGGTGTGGAAGCCGGTTACAAAGACGCGGTTGATGGTATCGGTTCACTATTATCGAGCCCACTAGCAAGTGTTGAAGATGTTACTTTTAGTGGCCCTCGATTAAGTGGATATGCGGCTTATCCGTTTGATTCTGGTTTTAGTATTTATGGCAAAGCAGGGCTTACTTATTACACGCTGGATTACACATACAAGACAGATCAGCAAACAGAAGATTATGAAAAAAGCAGTATAGGTGGTGAAGTCGCCGCAGGTATTAGCTGGGATTATAAGCATATTGGTTTAAGCACCGAATATAACTATGCTAAAAATGATAGTTTGGAGCTAGGTACGGCTATGTTTGGCGTTAAAGTTCGGTTCTAAGTTACTTTGGCCGATTCTGAGCCATGCTGCCAAGAAGGATCATGCGTAGCTGAGTAATTAAACGCTGCTGGATTTGAACTAATTCATCAGCGTTTTTATCAATGGCTTCGATACTCGCCACCAATACCTGATTTACCATCACTTCTGCTGCTAAGGGGATATTCGCAAGACGAGTATCACTACTGAGATCTTCATTCAGCTCATCAATAAAAAATTGTTTCTCTTTCTGTAATGCTTCACGAAAAATTAAAGGCCCACCGGTTAAGCCGCTAGTAAGCAGTCTAAATAGCTGAGGATTTTTTTGGCTGAATTCGAGCTGGGTAATAACAGACGATTCGATAACGCTGCCATTATCTTTTATTCGTTGGCGAGCCTTACGCATCAGTTGGCGCAAAGTGAGAGCGACTTTGTCGACTAAAACCAATCCTAGCGCTTCCATATCTTTAAAGTGTCTATAGAAAGTAGCGGGTGCAATATCCGCTTCGCGGGTGACTTCGCGCAAGCTAAGCGCTGGGTAGCCTTTTTCTTCACTTAATTTTAATGCAGCCTGGATGATTGCTTGGCGCGTTTTCTCTTTTTGCTCTGACCGAATGCTCATTTTTTGTGCTAATTAGTTAATCAAAATTTTAAAGCGATACTATAACAGGCATTAAAGCCCTCTGTGGAAAAAAATAGTGCAAGCTAATAGATAATATTAATAATTACTAAATTTTGCCCTCGGCTAGTGCGTGAGGGTAGGTTGTTCGCTCTGCAATGAAGCAAGTATTTTTAGTGGTGTGTGGTTTGGGTGCATTGAAAGAGTTAAAAAGAGGCGCAAAGCGGTGAAAGTTAAGGGTTTTTGGTAGTTGGCATTATGGTTGCAAAGACTAGGTAAAATACGCCACCTCATGTACATAGCGCCTTTAGTTTAAGGGGTATCAGAGAGTAGGCGGTTATTAAAATAACCTAGGATCAGAGAGATCGACTATGAATAAGACCCGTATAATTGTTGTTGGTAATGGCATGGTAGGCCATAACTTTATTGATACTGTCGCCAATTTCGAAGCCGCTGATCAATACGAGGTTATTACTTTTTCTGAAGAACCTCGATTAGCTTATGATCGCGTTCAGCTAAGCAAATATTTTTCAGGTTCCACTGCAGCAGATCTTGCATTAACCACAGAGGGTTATTATCAAGAAAAAGGCATCAACTACGTTCTAAACGATAAAGTGGTTGAGATTAATCGCGCAGAAAAATTCGTAGTCACGGCCAATGGTCGCAAAGAAGCTTATGACAAGCTTATTCTGGCGACAGGCTCTTATCCTTTTGTGCCACCGATTCCGGGTAAAGATCAAGACCACTGTTTGGTTTACCGCACTATTGAAGATTTAGAGGCCATTTCTGCTTCAGCTTCCACCAGCAAGGTGGGAGTGGTTGTCGGGGGTGGTTTGTTAGGCTTGGAAGCTGCGAATGCGGTTAAACAGGCGGGTGTTAAAACTCACGTTGTTGAATTTGCTCCTCGCTTGATGGCTGTGCAGTTAGATGAAGGCGGTGGTGAGTTATTACGCACAAAGATTGAAGAGCTGGGCGTAGAAGTTCATACCGGTAAAAATACGACTGAGATTGTTGCAGGTGAAGCCTGTCGCTACCGCATGAATTTCGCTGATGGTACTTTTCTTGAAACTGATATGATTTTGTTTTCGGCGGGTATTCGTCCTCAGGATGAACTAGCGCGTCAATTTGATTTAACCATTGGCGAACGCGGTGGTATTCAAGTTAATAATTATTGCCAAACGTCAGACAACGATATTTATGCCATTGGTGAATGTGCACTTTGGGGCGGCATGATTTTTGGGTTGGTTGCTCCGGGCTACAATATGGCGAAAGTGGCTTTTGATCATATTAAGATGGCTTCTGGTTCTGGCGAAGGGTTGCAATTTAAAGGTGCTGATATGAGCACCAAGCTAAAATTGTTAGGGGTCGATGTGGCGTCTATTGGTGATGCGCATGGCAGAACGCCAGGCTGTTTAAGCTATGTTTATCAAGATGATATTAATCAAGTTTATAAACGCTTAATTGTTTCTGCAGATGGTAAGAAATTATTGGGTGCCGTTTTGGTGGGCGAAGCGGATGCTTATAGTAACTTGCTGCAAGTTAAGCTGAATAATATGGACCTTCCAGAAAATCCAGAAGGATTAATTCTTCCAAATATAGAGGGTGCTGCGAGCGCGGGTTTAGGTGTTGATGCGCTTCCTGAAACAGCCACTATCTGTTCGTGTTTTGATGTCTCTAAAGGTGAAATTTCGGCAGCGGTTCAAGGCGGCTGCTGCACCATGGGCGATATCAAAGAGGCGACCAAGGCCAGTACAGGTTGTGGTGGTTGTGCCGCGTTAACCAAACAGGTAATGGACGCTGAATTGTTATCGCTGGGTGTTGAGGTCAATAATGATCTTTGTGAACACTTTGCTTATACCCGTGCTGAACTTGCTGACATCGTTCGAATTAAAGGTATTAAAACATTCCAAGAACTTTTATCGAGCCATGGTAAAGGTCACGGTTGTGAAATTTGTAAGCCAACCGCTGCCAACATTTTAGCGTCTTTCAATAATGAATATATTTTGAAAGACGAACACATTGGTTTGCAAGATACGAACGATATTTATCTGGGCAATATGCAAAAAGATGGAACCTATTCCATTGTTCCTCGCATTGCGGCAGGTGAAATTACTCCCGACAAATTAATTGTTTTAGGTCAAGTGGCTAAAGACTTCGATTTATATACCAAAATTACTGGCGGTCAGCGTATCGATTTATTCGGTGCTCAGTTACATGAGTTGCCGGTTATTTGGAAAATTTTAGTCGATGCTGGATTCGAAACAGGTCATGCCTACGGTAAATCGTTACGTACGGTAAAATCGTGTGTGGGCAGTACTTGGTGTCGCTATGGTGTTCTCGATTCTGTATCGATGGCACTGGCTCTAGAAGATCGTTACAAGGGTCTTCGTTCTCCGCATAAAATTAAATTTGGTGTGTCAGGATGTACTCGTGAGTGCGCTGAAGCCCAGAGTAAAGACATTGGCGTAATCGCAACTGAAGGCGGTTGGAATCTTTACGTGTGTGGTAATGGCGGTATGCGCCCTCGTCACGCGGATTTATTCGCAACGGATTTAGATGATGAAACATTAATGCGTTATATCGATCGCGTATTGATGTTCTATGTTCGTACCGCCGATCGTTTACAGCGTACGTCGGTTTGGATGGAAAACTTAGAAGGCGGCTTGGATTATCTTCGTGAAGTTGTCATGAACGATAAGTTAAATATTGGTGCTGATTTAGATAATGAAATGACAAAAGTTGTTGGAACGTATCAGTGCGAATGGAAAACGACGATTGAAAGCCCTGAGAAATTAAAACGCTTCCAACACTTTATTAATAGTGATGAGCAAGATAAATCATTAGCTTTCGTGCGCGAACGTGGACAGCGCCGTCCTGCAACAGAAGCAGAACGTATTCAATTGGTTTCTTTAGAAACTGTTAAATAACGTTTATACCAGACAAGGAGTAGGAGAATATTATGACAACAAATACTATAAATGCAGAGCAGTGGATGACTGTTTGCAATGAATCTGATTTAACCGCTGATACGGGTTTGTGTGCATTGCATAATGGTGAGCAGGTCGCGATTTTTAAGCCGGCATTAGCCAAAGAATTATTTGCGCTTTCAAATTTCGATCCTTTTGGAAAGGCGAATGTCATGTCTCGAGGCATTCTAGGCTCGGTTGGAGAGCATCTGGTGGTTGCATCACCACTGTATAAACAGCACTTTGATTTAAAAACGGGTGAATGTTTAGAAGATGATTCTGCATCATTAAAAACTTATCCGGTTCGTATTCACGCTGGGCAAGTGCAACTTTTAGCCTAATAAAAGTTTTGCGCCTGCTGTTTTATTGCGGGCGCAAAAATGGATTCATTGTTTAGAGAAATATTTATGTCGGCTCAAAAGTTCAATATATTCAACTTTACAGGCAAGATGAAAACCTTGCATATGAGTTGGATTGCCTTTTTTATTACTTTCTTTGTATGGTTTAACCATGCCCCTTTATTGATGGCTATTGCGAATAGCTTAGGCCTCGATTCATCACAAATTAAAACGTTATTGATTTTAAATGTTGCATTAACGATTCCTGCGCGGGTCATTATTGGCATGCTCACCGACCGCTTTGGTCCGAGGATTGTTTATTCGGCGTTGCTGATTATTTGTTCGATCCCGTGTTTTATGTTTGCCTTAGCCGATACGTTTGCTCAGGCTGCGATTGCTCGATTTATGCTTGGCTTTATCGGCGCTGGTTTTGTTATTGGTATTCGTTTAGTCAGTGAATGGTTTCCTGCAAAAGAGTTAGGAACCGCTGAAGGTATTTATGGTGGTTGGGGGAATTTTGGTTCGGCGGCCGCCGCGTTTACGCTTCCTGTTATTGCTCTAGCATTTGGCGGTGATGATGGCTGGCGATATGCCGTTGGCATTACCGGTATTGTCAGTTTTCTATTTGGCTTTATTTTTTATATGAATGTAAGAGATACGCCAAAAGGTTCTACTTATTTCAAACCTAAAAATGTGGGTGCTATTGAAGTAACAAGTCAGGGGGATTTCTTTTTATTAATTATTATGAAGCTTCCTATGTACGCCGCGCTTGCTTTGTTGAACTGGAAGCTATCGCCGGCCGGCGTTGAAATGTACAGCCAATTAATGACGAATATGGCGTATGTGGGGTTGATTTTATTATTTTTGTACGAGGTTAAGCATGTTTGGGTCGTGAATAAAAATATCTTTAAAGAACCCGTGCCTGAATTGCATCGCTATAAATTTAAACAAGTTGCCGTTTTGAATGTGCTTTATTTTGCGACATTTGGATCGGAGTTAGCCGTTGTTTCTATGTTGCCATTGTTCTTTGCTGAAACGTTTGAGCTGAGTCCGATTTATGCCGGCATGGTGGCTTCGGCTTATGCCTTTATGAACTTAATGTCTCGCCCTGGTGGCGGCTGGATATCAGATAAGTTTGGCCGCAAGCCGACCTTGCTCATTCTAACGGCGGGCTTGGCGGTTGGGTATTTTGCAATGTCGATGGTCGATAGTGCTTGGCCTCTTTGGTTGGCGGTCGTTACGGTAATGGCTTGTTCTTTCTTTGTGCAAGCAGGTGAGGGTGCTGTGTTTGCAGTCGTACCGTTAATTAAGCGTCGTTTGACGGGTCAGATTGCCGGTATGACGGGTGCCTATGGAAATGTCGGTGCTGTGACTTACCTAACGGTATTATCGTTTGTTGATTATTCCGTATTTTTTAGCGTTATCGCAGTAACGGCGATTGTTGGCTTTTTGGTATTGTTAATGATGGATGAGCCTGGTGGCCAGATTGCGGAAGTGATGGAAGATGGTTCTGTGCAGATGATTGATGTCACGTAAATGGCAATACGCTCACAGGGAATTGTGGGCGTTTTTTGCACTTGCATATATTCCAGATGAGTTATATTGTGTGGGGACACACTTATTTGGAATGAGAAAATGAAAAAAATACTAACCTTAATGTTTATTTTCATGGCCTTCAGTATTCAGGCTGATCCTGTTTATTGGATTGATGTTCGCACCGCAGGGGAATACAACACAGGCCATATTGAAGGCTCTATCAATATTCCTCATGGTGAAATAGCTGAAAAAATAACGGCGGTGACCGAAGATAAAGATGCAGAAATTCACCTTTATTGCCGTAGTGGTAATCGCTCAGGAAAAGCGCTGTATACGTTGCAGCAGTTGGGTTATACCAAGGCCATTAATGAAGGTGCTTATGGTGATGTAAAAGAAAGGCTCGAAGCAAAAACGGATATGCCTGACTGATTCTAGAATAAAAAAGACCGCTCGAAGCGGTCTTTTTTATACGTGTGCTTTATAAATCAGTGAAGTGCTCTTAAGGTTTTACACCATCAAGAGGCTTAATCACTAGAACATCACACGCCACGCGATCAACAATGCGTTCTGCTGTATTACCGAGCAATACCCCCGATAACCCTTCGCGTGCAACGGTACCAATAACAATTAAGTCCGCTTCAATCTCTTTTGCCATCACTTCGACAACATCATCTGGATCACCTTCTGTAATGTGAATGTGGTCATCATTGATGTTGTATTTCTTAGCGTAGCGCTCACACTCATCTTTATGCTGTTCAGTAATGTATTTCTGAATATCATCAGGTGCGGTAACTTCTGGCACCATCGCAAATGCTAAAGCGACCATTGGATACGAGTTAACAAGATGCAAGTCGGTAGAGAAATGATCCGATAGATGCTCAGCAAAATCTAAAATATTTTCGTTAATTAAACGATGGCCTTCATCATGAGACGTCGCATCAATAGACGCTAGAATACGATTGTTAGCCCAAGGTTTAGACGATTTTACAAGTAATACCGGTGCAGGGCAGTGGCGTAATAGGTTCCAATCGCTATGAGTGAAAACGCGATCAATAATCCCTTTATGAGCTTTAGTGCCTTTAATTACCAAATCGAAATCTTTGGTATTAAGCGATTCCATGACTGCATTGTGTAAATTCTTTTGCCAATGCACTTCAGTAGAAATCTCAATGCCTTGTTTTTGCGCTTCATCAACAAAACCGTCAAGCCAAAGTTGGCAGTTATTCATTAATGCATCTTTGATTTTGTTTTTTGTTTCAATTTCTAGAGAAGAGCTGTCTTCACAATAAGCTTCGTAGCAGCTGCCTAAAATAGTAATGTCGGCATTAACGGAGCTGGCGAGTGCTAGGGCACGATCAAAAGCATGTTGCTCTGGGTGTTCGTTATCTAAAACGACAAGAATATGGTTGATGTCTAGCATGGAAAGCTCCTTTTAAAGTATTGGTTGTAAATCTACAGCCTAATAATAAATATTTTACATTATAGGGTGAAAACGTCGTTGCCCTACATCAATAGTTTAAGCCTTTATCAGCGCGATGAAAGCTTTTGCTGCATTTGAGAGCGTGCGGCCCTGCAAATAAAGGAATCCTAATGGGCGCGTCAGAGTGGTATTTTCGACTTGTAATGTTGCTAGCCCCATTTCATCTGCGTTATCGAGCATCGATTCGGGCAGCAAACTCCAGCCTAAGCCGACAGAAACCAGCATTTTAATTGTTTCTAAATAATTTGTTGGCATAGGGCTAGTGAGCGTTAAATTTTGCTGTTTGAATTTTTCCTGTAGCAGTTTGAAAGTGAAGGTATTATCTTCGGGTAAAATGGCAGAGTAGGCACTCAGGTCTTTCAGTTTAACCTGGGTGAGCTGGTTAAGTGGGTGATCCTTTGCACAGGTAAAAACCATTTTATCTTGCCAAAGTACCTCGTTGACCATGCCTTCTGGCAGATTGTCTGTATTAGACGTATCAAGGGTAGTGAGAGCCAGTTCTACTTGGCGTTGGGCGATGGCCTGATAAGCAGATTCGGACCCCATAAAGCTTAAGTTCAATTCAGCTAAAGGAAATTGGCTCACAAACGATTTTAAATAAGGCGGCAGTCGGTGTAGGCCAATGTGATGACTCGTGCCTAATTTTAAGCTGCCTTCGACTTGATCGTTCATATTGCGCATCGACAATTGAGTATCGCTAACAAGCTGTACGATTTCTTTTGCTTTGGGTAATAGCGAGTGCCCGGTATCCGTTAAGCTTAAACTGCGGTTATGGCGATCAAAAAGTGGGCTGTTTAATTGCTCTTCTAAGCCTTTAATTCTTTTGCTGATGGCCGGTTGAGTTAAGTGCAACTGTTCTGCGGCAAGAGAGAATGACTGATGCTCCGCAACCGCAATGAAGGCATGAAGGGCTTGAATGTCCATAAAAGCGACTCTAATTTATTACGTATTCCAAATAGTAATATACTTTATGAAAAATATGAATTGGAGTTATTTGTAAATATTTCGTATGATGAAATCATCAAAGAAGCACAGAGATGCTTCTTGTTTTAGAAATTATTGTTGAAATTAATCATACAGCTATGAGAGAGCGCTATGACGGCTAAAACATTATATGACAAGTTGTGGGATTCACACTTGGTCAAGCAACGCGACGACGGCACGGCTTTAATCTACATCGATCGTCAGTTATTACACGAAGTGACCTC
>TARA_B110000008_G_scaffold111690_1_pt1 | contig 16536 bp, 11 predicted proteins | sample TARA_B110000008 | Tara Oceans TARA_B110000008 (sample SAMEA4396496) | marine metagenome | biome: Westerlies Biome; feature: [DCM] deep chlorophyll maximum layer (ENVO:01000326); material: water (ENVO:00002006), including particulate matter (ENVO:01000060) such as... | depth 40 m
TTGAAAAGGGCGCGAGCGAAGCGCGCGGCGGGAGGCGCCGGGGACGACTTGACGATGTTAGAGATGGAGCTTTCGCGCTTGAAGACGTCGATCGGGCACGCGTTCGAGGAGCTGAGAAGTAATCACGGAGGCGTCGCGGTGGGATTGATGTCGGATCGAATGGAAGCGTTCGTGCGCGGGCCGACGCTGTTGGATTCGACGAGCGATATGTTGGACGTCGTCAACGCCATGAACGCCGTCTTGGGCGAGCTTCAAGGTTTGAGCACCGAAGCGAAAAGCTTGTGCTCGTACGACGCGAACACGGACACGTCGGATGGTAAAATTTTGTGCCAAGACATGGAAGAAAAGATGAAGCTTTCGGAGAAGCGCGTCAACCGCTGCGCCGCGCGCCTGAGCGATTATTTAGCGTCGACGGCGAAAATCGACGCCCTCATCGTAGAGAAGAAGCGTCGGTTCGCGCTTTTGGATTCGCTCGACAAGTTCACCGATTCAATCTCTGGCGCTTGGTCCGCGGTGCAGTACGAAGGCGACGACGACTTTGTCGAAGAGCCGTCGACGCGCTTCAATCTCACCGAACACGTCACCACGGGCATCGTGCACACGCTCATGAACCACTACACCACTGTCAGCGCCCGCCACGCGCTCGCCACCGCCGAAATCAAAGAATCCGCGCTTTGCGCGCACATCATTCCAAGATTTCAGCTCTCTCTCCTCGGCACCGGCTTCAAGCGCGGCGACCTCGCGTGTCCGCCGCCCCACGGCACCTTCATCGCCGGTCGCGAGCTCCCGGACTGGTCCGCCTACTTTTTATTCCTCCTCGGCATCGCCGTCGGCGCCGGCGCCACGATCGCCACCAATCGCGCCAACGAAGCCGTGGATTTCGTGCGCACGAATTCCTCCGTCGTCGTCGCCGTCTTGGTCGTCGTCTTGGCCGGTCGCTTCTTTTAGTCGCGCTCGGCCGAGTCCGACTCCAACCGCCGCGCGCGCGTTTGTAACACTACCGTGCCACCACACGCCGACTCGCCATGTCGCGCTCGCTCGCGACGCGCGAAGTGACGCGCGCCATCGCGCTCGCCCGCGCGTGCGCGCGCGACGCCCGCGCGCGCGTGAAAATTGCCGGCGGCGCGCGCGCTTCGGGACAAAAGTGCACTTTTTCTCGCCTCGGAAAACACCGGCTCGCGCCCGCGTCGACCGTCGCCGCGCGCGGCGGCGCGACGCGCGCGACGAACGATGATCTCGCGCGCCTGCACGCGCCGTCTCTTCACCGGTTCTACGTGGACGCGGACTTTGCGCGCGGCGCCGCGGTGACGCTCTCGCGCGAGGAGACGCGACACGCCACCAAGGCGCTTCGGTTGAAACCGGGCGATCGTTTGGAAGTGTGCGACGGTCGAGGGACGCTCGGCATCGCGAGGCTGTGCGCCGTGGACGGCGTGGGGGCGACGGTGGAGGTGGAGGAGATGGTGGCGGACGCGCTCGGGAGCGGGACGGCTTGGGACGTCGCGAGCGCGTTCGGCGGATTAAAGGGCGGACGAGGGGACTGGTTGGTCGAAAAGTGCGCGGAACTCGGCGCGCGCACGCTCGTACCGTTGTTGACGACGCGATCGGGGGCGATCGGGGGTGGGGATAGGGACGGGGATAAGAAGCGGTCGGGGAATCGACGCGCGAGCGGCGGCGACGACGACGGCTCGACGGCGAGCGGGCGCGAGGGTCGGTGGGGGCGCGTCGCGCACGCGGCGAGTAAACAAAGCTTGCGCGTGTACGGCTTACAGGTTGCGCCGCCGATCGGTGTCGAGGCGCTTTGCGAAGAAATCGCGAAAGATTGTGGCGAGCGGTTGACGTTGCTCGCGGCGGCGGGCGCGCCGCCCATCGCCGACGTCGCGCGCGCTTCGGGACTAGACTTGCGCTCGGGACGGATCGTCATCGGGCCCGAGGGAGATTTTACGGACGAAGAGTTGAAGGCGATGATCGCGGCGGGCGCACGGCCGGTTGGTTTAGGGTCGTTGCGTTTACGCGTGGAGACGGCGGCAATTTCCGCGCTCGCCGCCGTGTCGGCGCTCGCAGAGGAAAAAGGTGCGTGAAGCAGCTCTCGCTTGAATATAATATTGTACACTGGAGTTTCATTCTAAATCATCATCTAATCGCACTTGATCGCTCGGTAAATGTGACGCACGAAGAGCAGGCTCGCCTTGTGCCCGACGGTGCCGAGCAACAAAAACCAACCGTAACAAATAATGGCCATGTATCCGAAGTAGTACGTGCTCTGCAAAAAGCCCGTCATGTCGCTTCGCAAATGATAATAATAGAACGCGTAACCGAAGATCGCGATCGCGGTACTGCCACCGCACAGCACCGAACGCCACCACCATTCGTGGTCTTCCGCGGTGAGCTGAAAGTACGTCAGCGAAATCGTCATAAACGCCGTGACGAGGATGAGAATGACGAAGACGACGAAGAGTACGCTATAAATCGTGTACACCTTGTGTCCCCAAACCGAAGCGAAAATGTAGAACAACTCGATGTAAATAGCGCTGAATGGCAAGAAGCTCGCGATGCACATCTGCGGAATCGTCGCGCGGTACCATGGCAGCGCCGGGATGTCGCGCGGATACTTCGTTGTTCGCACCGGCGCGTTGAACTCTGCCTTGGCGTTTTTACCGGCTATGCCTCCGACGATGGTGAGAGGAATGGTGACGATGGCCCAAAGCAAGACGATGAGTACGATGGTACCGAAAGGTAACGCCGCCGTGCTCCTGTACGCGATGGCGACGGTGTTCAAAAACGAGAACAACACGCCGAGCGGGCCGCAAAACAAGACGCACGTCAACAGCACGTTTCGCACCCAGTTTTCACCACCCATTTGTCTGTACGTATTCGCCGAGACGTAGCCTGCGATGCCTGCGGTGAGCGAGTACATGATCAAACATGCCGCGGTGACTGCACCCATGCTGTACGGGTAAAACGCGCCAACGAGGGCCAACATGAAGACGAAGATGACGAGAAAGAAGAGTTGCGTTCCAGTGCCTATTATGGCGGCGAACAGCGACCTGCCCCGCGGGAATCGGAACACATCGCCGTGCACATACTTCCAACCGGACTCTTCTTGAGACTCCAACATTTCTTCGTCTCGCGCAAACTTGACAAAGTCATTCTTCAACACTCTCAACAAAATTGACGCTAAGAAGCCCATCATCAAAATAACCGTCACGCACGAGTTGATGATGCTAAACCAATGAATCTCCAGGTGCTCGGGTAAGAAAGAATACCGCGAGTACTTATCCATTCTATCCTTAAACGCCGTCGTCGTCGGTTTCCAATGCACGCTATAAGAAAACCGCATCGACATCGCCTCGTCCGCCGTGATATCTACCGTCTTCAATGGATCCGTACTCAAGTTGATCTCAATCACTCGATCTTCGTTGTACGAAATCTCAAAGTGCACATGCGTGAACAAGAAATACCTGTTCTCTGCCGCCGCCCCCCCGCGCATGATCTTCTCCACTTTCCCGATGAAGCCCCAAATCGGCAAGTCGTCGAACGACATTTGAAAGTAGTAGTCATTCTTCACCGCCCGGCGAAACTTCTCCACCTCTTTCCGCTCTAAAAACTGCGTGCACAAGTCCACATTCTCCTTATCGATGCCAAATTCTATCTCATAAGGAGACTTGGCGAGCCTATCCCCACCCAGTACTTCACCCAAATCCGTTCGCTCGCGCTTGACGCCTTCGGGCGAGCGACAAAACGGGAAATCGTAATACTGATATGTCTGCGCGAACGAGCCGGGCGCGACGAGCGAATTCGAGTCAGTCTTAACGTTCGCATCCGCATCTCCCTCGACGCGCGTTCGCGCGCATTCACAAGACATTTCGACCGCGTCGTCGCGTTTGGATTAATCAATTCGCCGCGCGCGCGCGTTCGATTTTTCCACTACGACGTCGACGCGCGAAACCGCGCACGCACCTCACTCGGATTGTGAAAAGGTCCAACCTTGTTCGCGAACAGCGCGATGTCGTCGCCGCGATCGTATTTCGAGCCCGCGAGGAGCGAACGACCGATGGAGTTCGAAGTCGATCCTCGTTGAAGATCTTCCGCGCGCGCGCTCGACGCGCGCGTACACAGCACCGCACACGACGCGAGCACCACACACGACTCGAGGAACGCGCGTTTACGCGTTGGACGCGCGCGGGGGCGAGTTCGCGCGGTCATGACCACCGCTCGCGCGTGGGTGTGTGCGGCGCGGCGCGGCGAGCGCGGCGGTTGGACCGCGAGCGGTTTCTCGTTTCGTTCATTTCACGGCGTCGGTTTATCTAAGGTTAGCTAGACGATTCGCTGGACGCTACCAAAGTGTCCGCGAGCTTTTGCAAGCGCGGCAGTGTACGCCTCGTTCGCCGTCTTCCAATCGCTCTCGTACTTGGCTTTGCGTTCTGGATCGAGCGAGGCCCACCGCTCGCCGAGCGCCTTGCCGACTTCGCGGAAGTTAAAGGTTGGATTTTCCGCCTTGACTGACGGGCGTTCGTCCGCCGAGAACGCTAAGAAGGCATTGAGCGGCTTTTTCATTCCTGGAACTTCCACCTTGGGTTCCGGCGCCTTCTTTGCCTTTGGATCTTTAGCTTCCTTCTTCGCCTCTGGCTCCTTCGAGCATCGATCTGCACACCGCTGTGAGGCAGTGCTGAGATCTCGCGCCGCCGAGAGCGCTTCGCTGAGATCGTGCGCCAAGTCGACTTTGATTTTTTCAACCAAGTTTTCGACCGATTTGTCCGTCAACTCGCGGCTTTCCTTGAGCGTACGATTTTCGGTTTCGAGAAGCTTGACGTTGAGACGCTCTTGTAGAAGTTTCTTTTTCGTGGCTTCGAGTTGCTTCAATGTCTCAACTCTGAACGTCTCATTCGTTGCTCGGGCTGCGATGAAAGCGGCGCGGTATCGAGTCGCCTCTAGTTGGAATGCTTTAGGACATCCAGTATTCGGTTCAGAGTTGCGCTTTTCCGACCGTAAACTACACTGTTCGATGTCTTCGTTGGCGTCGCGGAGCTTGTTCATCAACACGGCAATCGTTTCATCCTTCGCGCTCAAACACTTGTTTCGTAGAGCGAGCTCAGTCGTAGACGCCTGGAGTTCACTTTGCGTGCGCTCTAATGCCATCTTTAGCGACGGGATTTCTCTCATTTTCCGCGCCGCATCGACTCTAAACTCCTCCACTTCCCTCCTGAGTTGCTCGGACGTGGATTTGAGTGACTTGGACATTTCAGAAATTGATTTGTTCTCCACAGTCAAGCGCTTCACCTCGTCTCGCAGCTCGGCGTCTGAGCACGATGCGAGCTCCTTTTGCAACTCGGCGATTTTCGACTTCAGTTGCACATTTTCAGTCTCGGCAGAGGAGAGTAACTCCACATCGTAGTTGAGCTTTTCATTCTCGCCTTCTAAAGACGTCTTCTCCGCATCCAATTTTTCATATCGTTCGAGTGCGTCAAGCAAATGACGCACTCGCGACGTTGCGACTCGTTGCAGGCGCTCCACGTTTTTCCGCAGGGCTGAGATTTGCGCCTCGTACTCGCGCTCTTCGCCATTCGCACGCATCTTCGCGATCGCCTCGGTCTCCTCTCGCGCAGCTTTCTCCTTGCGAATTTCCGCGCGTAACTGCTGATTGACCGTGCGCAGATGCGCAATCTCTGACGCCCGCGCGTCGGACTCTTTTCGAATCGCCTCGATACGAGATGGAAGCGCCTGAAAGTCTTCGCGAGAAAAGGCGGTGGGCTCGGATTCGAACGGTGGCGGCAGCGGCGGCGGCGGCGGCGGCGAAACACCCCGCGGCGTCTCAAGAGCCTCCACATTCACCATCTGCTCCGTCCTAGCTTTCTTCGATCGCGACGCCGTATCGACGTTCTCGACGAGACCAGTCTCCTTCGACGTCGTCCGATGCGTCGCCGACGTCTCGCCCTCGACTCCTCCGCGCGATCGCGCGTTAATATTTGGTGACGGGTACCCGCGCGTCGACGCCGCCGCGGCGACGCGCGTGACGTCGCCCCTCCCATGCGGACTCGCGTCGTCGCGCCGCGGCCTCGGCCTCGGCGCGGCGCTCTGCTTCTGTGTCTGTGTGTCTCGTTCCGCTCGTTTCGTCGTCGTGAGGGCAGGCGCTTCGCACCGGTCGCACGGGTCAGTGGGTTTACGCGTCGGCGCGATGAACAGCCCCCAACGCGCGGGCTTTGACTTTTTACGCGGCATGGTTTGAAGTGCAGTTTGACCGCGACGCGACTGCGACTGCGACGCGCGCGCGTTTACAAGCCGAGTTCTATGGCTAAGGCGGTCTTGACTTTTTTCACCGCCTTCGCGGGCGGCGCGTTCGTTAACGCGGTCGGCGGCGGCGCGGGCGCGGACTTCTTCGCGTCGTCGTCGTCGTCGTCGTCGCTCTCGGTGAGTTTAATTTTCGCCGTGCGCTGGGTGTGCAAGGTGTCCTTGGTCAACGGCGGCGGCGCGAAAAATCCAAACGTCGCCGCTTTCGCCGGTTCCGCGCTCGTCGACGGCGCCGCGGTGGGAAACGAAAATAACCCCGCCGGTTTCGTCTTCTCAGCCTTCGCCTCGCGCGCGTCGTCGTCGTCATCCGCCTCGACGGGCGCGCCGCTCAGCCGCGAAAACACGCTCGATCGACCGGCGTCCGCGTCCTCCCTCTTCGCCCCACCCGTGAGCGCCGCGAACCCCGCGAACGCGTTCGACGTCGTCTTACCACCGTCCCCGGTTCCACCCAACGGCGATTGTCCCGGTCGCTTCGCCTTGACCACCTTTCGCCTCCCGCCCGACGAGCTCGCCGGCGACTCGCTCGCCTCCCCCGGCTTCCTCCTCGCCACGTACTCCCGCCCCTGATCCTCGAACGCCCGTCGCTCCCGCTCCCGATCCTTCGCCTCTTCGATCTCTCGCTTCGCCCGCTGCGCCTCCACCTGCGCTTTCGCCTGTTCGATCATCGCGTTCACGTCGTCCGACGGCGTCGCCGCGCTCGCCGCGAACGGATTCGCGCCCTCGGGCGCCGGCGGCGCCTTCGCCGCGCGTCCGAAGTAATTCCCCGTCGCCTCGTCGACGTCCGCGTCTTCCTCGTCGTCGTCCTCTTCGTCGCGCGCGTCGTCGCGCGCGTCGTCGACCTGCGCGTTCAAACCGACGCCGTCAGTCCAATCACGCATCGCATCGCGCATCGTCCGCGTGCGTCGTCTCGAAGCGCGCGTTCGCGCCCGCGCGCCGCGATCGCGCGCACCTCATCCTCCGTCGCGCGCGCGTCCTCGCCGTCGCTCTCGTTCGACATCGCGCGCGCCGCGATCTGCGGCGAACGCGTCGCGATCGATGCGTCATTCGACGACGCGCGAATCCATGTCGAACCAAGCGTCGCGCGCGCTTCGCGCGCCGGTGGCGCCGTTCGGCGACGCGCCCGCGCCCGCGGGTTACGTCCCGGGACTCGGTCGCGGCGCCGCGGGGTTCACGACGCGGAGCGACATCGGGCCGGGACAGGTCGCGGCGGCGGGGGACAAGGTGCGGGAACGAAACGACGACGACGACGCGACGACGCGACGACGCGACGACGCGACGGAGGCGCGATGCGATGGACGCGCGCGCGGATGATGCCGGCGAACGACTGACGAGGACGGCGCGCGCGAGTAGGAGCGAGACGAGGACGGCGGGAGAAGCGGCGACGGCGGCGAAGACGGATTGTTCGGCCGGGACGCGTCGACGTACGACGACGACGACGCGGAGGCGGATGAGATATGGGCGCAGATCGATGAGAGGATGGACTCGAGGCGGAGGGACGCGCGAGAGCGGCGGGAGAGGGAACAGATGGAAAAGTTTAGGGATGAGAATCCGAAAATCGTGGAGACGTTTCGCGACTTGAAGCGCGGGCTGAAGGACGTGTCGTACGCGGAGTGGGACGCGATTCCGGATATCGGGGACTACACGATCAAGAAGAAAAAACTGAACGTGGGGTTCATGCCCGCGCCCGATACGCTGCTGGCCAAGGCGTTGGCGGAGAAGGAGACGGTGAACACGGCGGCGGACGCGGGCGGCGAGCAAGACTTGACGGCGGTGGGCGAAGGTCGAGGGACGGTTTTGGGGTTGAAGCTCGACCGATTAAGCGATAGCGTCACGGGTCAAACGACGATCGATCCGAAGGGGTACTTGACCGATTTAGGCTCGCAGAAGATCACGAGCGCGGCGGAGATTTCTGACATTAAAAAGGCGCGTTTGCTGCTCAAGAGCGTCATCAACACCAACCCCAAGCACGGCCCGGGGTGGATTGCGGCGGCGCGTTTGGAGGAACTCGCGGGTAAATTACAACAAGCGCGAGTGTTCATGCAAAAAGGGTGCGAGGAGTGTCCGAAGAACGAAGACGTGTGGATCGAGGCGGCGCGGTTGAACACGCCGGAGAACGCCAAGGCAATTTTAGCGCGCGGCGTGCAAACGTTGCCGAATTCGGTGAAGATTTGGATGCAAGCGGCGCAATTAGAGATTGAAGATGAGCGTAAGCGGCGCGTGTTGCGGCGAGCGTTGGAGAACGTGCCGAATTCTGTGCGATTGTGGAAGGCGCTCGTGGACTTGAGCGCCGAGGACGACGCCAAGGTGTTGCTCGCGCGCGCGACGGAATGTTGTCCGCAGCACGTCGAACTTTGGCTCGCGCTGGCGCGTTTGGAGACCACTGAGAACGGTCGTAAGGTGCTGAACAAGGCACGCGAAACATTACCGCGCGAGCCTCAGATTTGGATCACCGCGGCGAAGCTCGAGGAGGCGAATGGGAACGAAAAAATGGTGGAGAAAATCATCGCGCGCGCGGTCAAGTCGCTCAAATCGCACGGCGTCACCATCGATCGCGAGAGTTGGATCAAAGAAGCGGAAATCGCTGAAAAAGCCGAACCACCGTCGATTGCGACGTGTCGGGCGATCGTCAAGGCGACCATAGGCGAAGGCGTGGAGGAAGAGGACAAAAAACGCACTTGGAAGGCGGACGCGGAGGAGTGTATGAAGCGCGAGAGCGCCGAGACCGCGCGCGCGATTTATGCGCACGCGCTAGATTCAGGATTTTCGCACAAGAAGGGTTTGTGGATGAAAGCGGCGATGTTGGAAAAGCGATTCGGTACGCCTGATTCCGTCGACGCCGTCTTGCGCAAGGCGGTGACTTTTTGCCCCAACGCTGAAATCTTGTGGCTCATGGGCGCGAAAGAGCGCTGGCTCAGCGGCGACGTCACGCGAGCGCGCGAGATTTTACAATCAGCCTTCGACGCCAACCCGGACTCGGAAGAGATTTGGCTCGCGGCTTTCAAATTGGAGTTTGAAAACGGCGAAATTGATCGCGCGCGCATGTTGCTCGCCAAGGCGCGAGAACGTTTGGCCGACTGTGCGCGGGTTTGGATGAAATCTGCGCTTGTCGAGCGCGAGGCGGGTGATGAAAAAGCCGAACGCAAGCTTCTCGATGAAGGCATCGAAAAGTTTCCGACGTTTTGGAAACTTTGGATGCAACTCGGGCAACTTGAACAGCGCGCCGGGGAGAAGCGCGCCGAGCAAGTCCGACACGCGTACACGCAAGGCACGAAGAAGTGCCCGAACGCGATTCCGTTATGGATTGCGCTTTCAAGTTTTGAGATGCGCAGTGGGAACGCGTCCAAGGCGAGAATCATTCTCGAAACCGCGCGCGCGAAGAATCCCTCCAACGAACACTTGTGGCTCGCCGCCGTACGTCAAGAGCGCGAGAGCGGAAACATCCAGCTCGCCGAGAGCACGATCGCGCGTGCACTGCAAGAGTGCCCAACGAGCGGTTTGCTCCTTGCCGAGTCCGTGCGATTTGCGCCTCGCCCGCAAAGGAAATCGAAATCTGTCGACGCGTTGCGGCGGTGCGACAACGATCCGTACATCATCGCCGCCATCGCCATTTTGTTCTGGGCCGACCGCAAACTCGACAAAGCCCGAAGCTGGTGGAACCGCGCGGTGACAATAGCACCCGACATTGGTGACCACTGGGCGTCGTATTACAAATTCGAACTCCAAACCGCGGGCGAGCAAGCCGCCCAAGCCGTCGCCGAGCGTTGCGCGCGGGCCGATCCTCGCCACGGCGAGAATTGGAGCGCGATGCGCAAGCGCGTGGAGAACTGGCACGATCCCGTGATTGAAATTTTGAAAAAAGTTGCCGCCGGGCAAGACGAAATGGCGTACGCGACGAAATAGTATCTTAGCTTGTAATAAGTCGCCACCTTAGCGTCCCGAACCTCCCGCGCGTCGGCACAACGCCACTCCGCACGCGGCGCCTCATGGCGCCCTCTCCCGCGAGCGCGTTCGATCCCACGAAGCTCGACGTGTTCTTCGAACAATACGTCGATGAAGACACGCAGCTCCCGCTCATCGCGAGCATAATCGATCGAGAACTCAGCGAACCTTACTCCATCTTCACCTACCGGTACTTCTTGAACAACTGGCCCGAGCTGTGCTTCATGGCGATCGATTCGTCCTCGCGCGAGTGCGTGGGTGTCATCGTGTGTAAGCTCGAGAAGCACCGGGAGATGATGCGGGGGTACGTGGGGATGCTGGTGGTGGATAAGCGCGCGCGCAAATTGAAGCTCGGGAGCGAGCTCGTGTCGCGCGCGCTGGCCGTGATGCAAGAAAGAGGCGCGGATGAGTGCGTGTTAGAGGCAGAGACGACGAACGAGGGGGCGCTGCGGTTGTATCAATCATTAGGATTCATCAGGGATAAGGCGTTGTCGAGGTACTACTTGAGCGGGCGCGACGCGTATCGCCTCAAGCTGTTATTCCCGCTGCCACCCGCGGACGAGGTGGACGAGGCGAGCGGCGCGCCGAGCGACGCGAACTAGCGAATTAGCGATGTAATCTAGCTTTATTTTAGCGTCACGGCGATTTGTGAATGGTGTGGAGTGTACTACATCGTACGACGAGCATCTAATATCGCTAAGGGTTTTCGGCTTTGCCGGGCGGCGAATACGCCGCTCGACGTCTCGCAGAAAATTAACGACGGCCACGTCCAGTGGTCTTCGTGTGTTGCCCTCTGACACGAATACCCCAGTAGTGTCGGAGACCTCTGTGGTTACGCATCTTCTTCAAGCGTTCCAAATCGTCGCGCAACTTCGTGTCGAGTTGGTTCGACACCAGCTGCGAAAACTTGCCATCCTTGAAGTCGTGCTTGCGGTTCAAGAACCAATCCGGAATCCTGAACTGTCGCGGGTTAGACACGATCACCATCAACGATTCCAACTCAGCCGCGCTCAGCTCACCGGCGCGCTTCCCGAGATCAATCTCAGCCTTTTTGCACACCAAGTTGGAAAATCGGCGGCCGATACCCTTGATCTTCGTCAACGAGTACATCACCTTCTCGCGACCGTCCACGTTGGTGTTCAGGACGCGAATGATGTGTTGAAAATCATCTCCAACGATGAGAGACATGTCGTGCGGCGTTTACGGCGTCCAAGCGCGCGAAACGGAGGTTACGTTCGACGATGGATGGATCGACGAAAGATGCGACGATCGGTTGTGCGATCGACGTATGTGCGCGCGACACGGATCGACCGAGCGTGCGTTCGAGCGGTGCGTGGGACGAAAGGAAAACTTTCTTGCGTTCGCGTGCGCGTGCGGGCGCGACGTGCGTCGGCGCGTCGGGAAAAGACGGACGCGAGCACACGTGTTAGGGCTTTTGAGGGCAGCGGCGCGCGCGCGAGGTCGGCGTCGATGACGGGGAGTCGCTCGTATTTAAGGGGTCGCGTTGAATCACAACTCAAAGAATTTTAGGAGAAATGGCCTACGGCCCCGGACGCTCGGGCCTCGGGCCGAGTTCGCCGCGAGGATCGGTGACGGTGATGTCGCCCTCTCGCGGCTCGTTGTGTAATTTGTTTTGAACCGCGTCAGCTTCGACGCGCTCTTCAAGGGCGGTCAAGAGACGATCGACGATGACGTCGACGGGGGCGCCGTCGGCGTCGTCGCGCGCGCCGAGCGGGACGGTGATGTCTGCCTGCTTGTACATCGTTTCGCGCGTTTCTAACAGAGCGTTGATCTTGGCGACGATGGAATCGATCGTCGGTTGTTCCTCGCCGCTGGTGTCGCCGGAGAGTAAGGGACGCTTTTCGACGCCGTCGGCGAGGACGCGGCGCGCCAAGAGCTCGGAGTCGCCGTGCAGGCGCACGGTGACGCCGTTGTGCAGGTGCATCCAATTCGTCTTCTCGCACACGATACCACCGCCCGTAGATATGACGCATCGCTTGTACGCCGCGACTTCGGCGAGGATCATGCTCTCGATGGCGCGAAATTCGCTCTCGCCCGCCTCGGCGAAGAGCTCGCTCGGCGTCTTCTTTGTCACGCTCTTGATGAGCTCATCCGTGTCCAAGTGATTGTACCCGAGCGCTTTCGCCAGCGACGCCCCGACGGTGGACTTTCCGGACCCCATGATACCGATTAAGAACAGCGACGTGTCTGCGAGCTTGTTCGCGACGGTACGACCGCGCAGAAGCTGCGCGGACTCGGACGCCGAAGCCGAGGCCGAGGACGCCCGGCGACTGTCTCGAGCGCGTCGCGTCGCGATGACGCGGTGCTTGAGCGTTTGCGTCGACGCGGAACATTGCGTCGACGGCGAAGCGACGGCACGACGAGCCGCGAGCGCGGCAGACGACATGATGTCGCGCGTTTGAAAGTGAGGATGAAGATGGGGACAAGGACCTTGAGGTTTTCGGCGCTCGGGGCTCACGCGAAGAGACTGAGCGCTATTGGTAGAAAGACGACGCCATTCGCCACGGCGAAGAGCAAAATCACGCACCATTGACTGAAAAAGTACACGCGGAAGTACTCGTACCGCGCGAACGCGCTCGGGATGACACCAAGGAACGTGGTCACTCCAGCGTTGAACAAAGCGGGAGCGATGGATGCGAAGGCGGCGCCCGCGCGCCGGTCGGAAGAGAAAAACGCGCGGGACATGTGAGCGATGAATTCATTCACGACACCGGTCGAAATGATCAAGTTCGCCATGGATGCGCCGTTGAGCTTGACATTGAACCGACCCATGGCGCCGAAGAGCTCAGCTTGTGTGAACGCGAGCGTCGCAGAGGCCACCATAGTCGCTCGAACGTCGCCGCGAAAAGCAACGAACATAATGATTGTGGACGTCACGAGTCCTATGATGAGCGCTCGCCACGTGTTTGACTTGATGTTCAAGTACTGTTCGTTCATCGCATACAGCGCTACGTCGAATGGGAAGGCTCGGGCACCTCCTCGAGCGACGATGTCAGAATTCTTCAACGCGCTTCGAGCCTGGCGGATGTGCGCGAGTTTATCGTCAACGTCGAAAACGTCTTCGACGTAAAACAACAGCCTGGCGCTCGTGACGATTGACGCGTTGCTTCCGAGTGTTGTGAACGCGCGCGAAATTTCGCCGCGCTGACCGCCGGCGAGAAAAGCCGGGAACTCGCGAACGAATGCGTCTTCGTTGTAAATCAGTCGATGAGGGCAGTAGCATCGACTTCGCTCGCGGCTCGCGCCTTTGTGGAATTCGCACCGCTTCGATTGCGTCTGAGGTACGTGTGCTAAGCACTTTACCATGCATGTAAACGTTTGATTCTCGTCGAGCGCGTCCGCAGCGCACGAATCGTAAGGTTCCGCCGCCCTCGTGGCGTCGTAGTACCAACGCGTGTCGTTCAGCGAACACGAATGCCCGCCCGCAACTCTCGATTCCGCGTATTCGGTGTAGTAAATCATGAAGTTGGTTGACCCGTGCGTTGCGTCGACGTGCGCGACGTCGAGAAAGTCGCGCTCGAGTTCTCGCAACGCCACGGCGTACCGAGCAAAATCGACATTCGAGACGAAGACGAAGACAGGATACGTGGCGAATCGATGCTCCATCTCCGCCACGAACGGCGCCATGTAAGAATCGCTCGGTATGACGTCCCGCATTTCGAGTCCAAGGCGTACTGTTGGAATGCCGGCGATCAAATACACGGCGAAGACACCATACATGGCGAGCACCGCAAGGCGTAACGCCGTGCTTGCGCGTGGTGCAGCAATCAAACGCTCACGCCACCGCACAAACGGCTCATACACCGCCGATGAAATCTTCGCAAAGGAAGAGTCGCGACGGAGCGGTGTCGTGCATTCGACGTCTTCTGATACCCTCCTCGCCTCAGATGCGCTGCGTCGCTCGAGATGTCGATACAGAATGCCAGGGAAAACCAACAACGCGACGATGTAGTTGCATGCCACTGCGCACGCTATTTGGATACCAAAGTTTCTCACCGCGGGCACCGGCGAAATGGCGCCGAGCAAGAACGCGGCAAAGTTCATCGCGCTGGACAGTGTCACCGATGTACCACCATCGCGTAAAGTGCGAACGAGTATGTCTTCATTAGAACTTATTGAATCACCGTCAACGAATGAATCTTCAAGTTCTGCCGTAGCCGCCGCGGCGTGCGACGCGAGCACAAAGAAATCATTCACGCCCAAGCCGAGCGATAAGAACGGCAAAACTTGAAGCGTGATGGCGTTAAATGTCACGCCAGAGATTCGCGAGAGCGCGGCACTCAATCCTAAAGACGCCCACGTACTTAAAGCGACTATAGAGACGCCTTCGACAGCTGCTCGAGGGCCACACGCAGCGTTCGGGCTGAGATGGAAATATGTCACGACGTAAAAGGCGACGGTGAAGTAACCAATGAAGAGGAGCACGAAGGCGCCCCTCGACGCGGCGGCGATGATATCCTCAGTACTTCGTTGTGACATGTAAGCGATTGAAATGTGCTCGTAATTCGCAATTTTGGCGTCGATTTGCGAGAGCCAAAGTGATTCCCAACCCAACAGTAAATCTTCAGCGTCCTCTTTCGAGAGTTCGCGGCGTTCGTGTGCGGGAACCCAAATCAAAGTCGATGCCGTTGACGCAGATTTGGACGCGCGCTTCGCCGGTGGAGTGACAACACTCGTATTCCTACCGCAAACATCGAAACTAGGCGTCGAGAATCCGCTCAGCGTACAAAACTGTACGATTTGTCCGACGTCATCGCGAGCGAAGAGGGACTCGCACGGTCTCGATCTTCCTCCGCAGTGAAGATCCCCGCAGTGACATTTCGACAAGGCAAAAGTCTCCAAGCTCGCACAACACTCGCTCGCAGCCGTGTAATTACCCTCGGCGATCAATGGACATTTCGTTTGCAGCGAACGTAGCTTGAATCCACACTCGAAGACGTTTGTCACTGGCGTTGAAGCGCTCAAGTCTTCGTAGTAATCGTCTTCGATTCCACTCGTCGAAGACTTGCGTAACGTTTCTCCGTTCGGAAGTCTCACACACTGCGAATCGAACGAAATTCTTGCTATTCCGCACGTAGTGAACACTTGATTCCCGAGCGCGAACAACGTAGCGTCGCTCATCCACAACGTCTCGACGCACGGATGCTCGCGTAGTCTCGCCATATACTCGCAGCACGTGGGTGGCTGCTCCGCGTCGCCCTCCGGAACGCAACCGTATTCCAACACCGAAAACAAATTAAACGTTTCTATGCACGAGCAATCTTCCAACGATGGCGTCCCCGCGCGACAGCCCAACACGTCGACCGCCGACGCCTGCGTCGGCGTAAAAGTCGTTCGCACCACGCCGCGAGCGGCCAACGAGGCGGCGTCGCGCGTTTGAAACACCACGCGCATCGCATCTAACCCGTTCGCGTCTTCTCGCAATCCCGAAAACAGTACTTTCGAGGGAGTCGCGAGATTGAACCATTGTTTGCACCCTCGAGCGAAAGACTGATTGAAATCTTTCTCGAAATCAAATGATGCCACGCTCGGGCGAACCGAGTACGACGCCGCGAACGCATCGTTCTTCTCAGCCCCTCCCGGCGCGCTCACCGCACCTTCCGCGAAACAATCCAACGGCGTTATTTGAAAACACGGCGTGTGCGGTTCGGAATCGACGTACTTGTAGCAAAAATCGTGCAGGGTGTACGACCCCGCCGCGGACGACGCCTCCAAACCGTACATCCAGTCGTGCCAGTCCTTGAGTTCTAAGAACGCCTCCCTCGACGCCAACGTCGGCGCTCGCTTCGCCGTCACGACGAACGCCTGCGTCCTATAGTCACCGAACGCGTCTTCGTACGTCTTTACCTCCTCCCGCGCTCGCGCGTCGACCCACAACTTCAGCGCGTCGACCTCGACCCTTCCCCAGAGCGCGCCGAACCCCCCCGCGAGCGCGCACGCCGCGACCACCGCTCCGCACCGCGGACGCACCGCGCACGCCGCGACGCACGCTCTTATTTTTTCCATCGCCCTCGCGCGCTCCTAGCGCGTCGCGCGCGTCGTCGTGTGCCGAAAACGGTCGAGAACGTCGAGAGAGCCATGTGTCGGTTCTTGTCCTCTCTCGGCCAACACTAAAATCCTTATACTTTTGCTACGCGGCACATCGACGCGCGACGCGCGACGCGCGAACGCGAACGCGAACGCGACGCGACGCGAAATAACGTCGACGGTGACGTCGACGTGACCGCGCGCGACGCGCGCGACGTCGACGAACGAACGAACGAACGAACGAACGAACGAACGAACGAACGA